>Ga0206683_10003264_pt1 | contig 10786 bp, 8 predicted proteins | sample M280m12015metaG_FD_155483 | JGI IMG/M metagenome (GOLD analysis project Ga0206683, IMG submission 155483) | Ammonia-oxidizing marine archaeal communities from Monterey Bay, California, United States - M2 80m 12015 | ecosystem: Environmental > Aquatic > Marine > Intertidal zone | place: USA...
CCATTTCTGCTGAAAGGTGTCGGAGGAATTCCAAGCCTGAACCAGCCAGATGGAATCCATCCTAATCCGGAAGGTCATCAAATTATCGCAGGAACTGTGCTTAAGCATTTAGAACCTCTTCTGCCTGAAATAAATTAAAATCCGCCGAGTTGAGCAGTCAAAAAGTCTGACTGGATCATCTCAGAAGTGCGGCACAAGCCGTGAGATACAAAGTTCAACCGTACCTTCTCATTGACTTTAGGGCTGCCTGAATCTGCTTTTGCTGGTTGAGGTATGCTCTGTTGCGAGGCGCAAGCACATCCACGGCCTTTTTTCCCATTTCCAGAATCTTCAAGACACCATGATTTGCCAGGCTCAGCATTTTGCGCTGTTCATATGCATAATATGCAATTTGAGCGAATTCAGACAGAACAGTTATGTCACCGCGTTTTGGATTTGTAAAAGAAGATCTCTTTAATGCTTTGTGGTATGCGACTATTGCTTTGTTGAAAGTTGGAGTCATGGATGGTCTAGCGGTTAAATCCCGCATCACTACACGTAAAGTTAAGATCCTCAGCGCCTGCATGTGCAGCCTAGCTTCCATAAGATAGGGCAGTGGCAGCTTACTGTCAATTACCTGCAGCTTAGCCACTATTTTCAGTCCGATTGGATGCAGGACGGGTATGCGTTTCATCACTTCAAGTGCTGCCAAAGTTTTGCGGACAACAAGAGTGTGTTTGTTTTTAGCTGAATCAGCACCTCCGAATAAACTCTTCACTCTGTGTTTAGAAGTCAACTCATCCAACTCATCCATTTGCATTGACATGGTAATGCTGCCGCGAGTATCTTCATCAAGAGAATCAGTGTATTCCAGCAATTTTAAAGTTATTTTTATTTCCTGGATCACCATTGCCTCATTTTCATCAATGTCTTCTTCGTTCTCTTCATCCACTTTTATCAAGTCTTTGACTGAGATTACGTCCAGATTTACATTTTTTAGTTGTTTTGAGTGAACGACGAGCAGATTTTTTTTGTGCGTCGTAATTATTTTTTCCAAATATAAACGGTATGTCTGTCCGGCAATTTGTAAAGTGGCAGGTGTTATATTTCCTAAATAAATAGTAAGAGCAGCCTGAATTAAGAGGTTCCGGTAAAATGACAGAGGGAAATCCCTTTTGTCATGCATAACACTTCTTACCATTTTTACCCTTGCTGCACTGGAGACAGGGTCACTAGCGATTTTTGAAACCAAAGCCGAAATTTCAGCATTATCTGCCTTATTACCTATGATGCTTGCATCAACATGGGTACCCTTAGTATCGGTGTCAGCAGACAGGATTGTTTTGCGCATCTTCAGCATAAAGGAAGAGTTGCTAAGTTTGTTGATGTCTTCAGCAGCCTGTACAATTTGCCTTTGAATTTTTTTAAAATCAAGGCTGGGAATAGGCGTGACTGACTGTGGTTTGTTCTTAAATGTATCCTTCAAAATCCCTCATTTCATTTGCAAAGTAGCAGGTTCTCTTTTTTTAATGTCCTTAAAATTCAATTAAAATGTCTCATACAGAGTTTGCGGAGTTTCCTCAGCAAATAAAGATATTTGTTTTTTTGTTAAAAAATTTAAGCTCACTTTAACTGCTTGATACCTTAATTATTAACATGAATCTGCTGAAAACGAAAGATTGGTATCAGCTTTTGCTCAAAACGAGCTTGTTTGTTTTTGTGTCAAATTGAGTTTCAAGCTTGTCTACACGCAGCATTCAGTATTTTAATGCCGAAATCAACAGCAGTTCCGCATGATTTATGCATTCTGCAGGCATAGTCAGATGACTGGATATTCGTTAATTTATTTCCCCCCAAAATGTCTTTAGACAAAAATTATAGTATTTATTTGAGTTAGTAACTACTGAAAAACTTTGTTCAATATTTCAAAGGAAGCACTCGACGTTTCGGTTAAGAAGGAGTATATTCATTGTCAAGAGAGAGAGCACTTCAAATATGATTACTTCAATGCATAGAACATGCACCGGCAAACATAATTAATTAAGGTTAAGCTCTCGTGCTCAATTTCGGAAAAAACATCTGCAATTGTACGTATATTTTGCGTGTAAGTTGTGTTTCCGGATTCTTTGGGTTTACTAAATTAGTTGACAAAAACTCCGCAATCGTGATTTAAAACCTCCATGTCACAAACTTACTCTCCTGTAAAAATGGGAGGTACTACAGACGGTCTGCTGGTATTAAGTAACGGTCGCTTCTTCAGAGGGAAATTAAGAGGGGCTCCTGTTGAGGCTGCCGGAGAAGTGATCTTCAATACGTCAATGACCGGTTATCAGGAAATCCTTACTGATCCATCCTACACCGGTCAGATAGTGACAATGACATATCCCCAGATAGGCAATTATGGTGTCAATCCGGATGACATGGAGTCAAAAACCACTCATGCTTCTGCTCTTATAGTTCGTGAATTAAGTAATATTAGCAGTAATTGGAGAGCAACTCAAACCCTTGATGAATGGTTAATAGAACGCAGGATTCCTGTTTTAGAAGGAGTGGATACACGTTCTCTGGTTAAGTCAATACGATCAAGCGGTGAATGTTCAGGGTTGCTTGTGCCTTTAGATTCGCGGCACACTTTGGATGAACTGCGTGAAGAAGCACTGAATTTACCTTCAATGATAGGTCAAAACCTGGCGAGGCAAGTTTCTACACGCGAATCATATTTTTGGCCTTCAGAAGCAGAGACCAAACCGTTTAATGTAATTGCCTATGATTTTGGAATTAAATACAATATTCTGCGGATTATGAACAATCTCGGAATGAGTGTAAGGGTGGTGCCCTGGAATACAAATGCGGAAGAAGTGCTGGAGATGAATCCTCAGGGTGTTTTCCTGTCCAATGGTCCTGGCGACCCTGCTGCAGTGAATGAGGCGGTTGAAGCAGTTCGGATTTTGCTTGGCAAAGTACCAATTTTCGGAATCTGTTTAGGTCACCAAATATTATCGCTGGCGTTAGGATGTCAGACCTATAAGTTAGCTTGCGGGCATCATGGGGGCAATCACCCGGTGATTGATTTTTCAACCAATAAAATTGAAATCACTAGTCATAATCACGGTTTTTCAGTTGATGAAAAATCTCTTCCTAAAAATGTCAGCGTGACACACCGTAACCTGAATGATCAAACCGTAGAAGGTCTTGAATCACTCATTCATCCTGCATATTCTGTTCAATATCATCCTGAAGCTGCTCCTGGACCAAGAGATGCATCTTACCTTTTTGGCCGGTTTCTTGAAATGCTGAAAAGCTAAACCGAAATGCAACTATTGAGAATTGATATATGAAGCAATTCATCAGACTAAATTTTAAACCAAAAGAAAAGCAAGTGAGGTTAGATGAGCGTTGGTAAAATGACAGGCCCCAAAAAGGCTGCAATTCTATTGCTTGCCCTTGGTGAAGATGCGGCAGCGGATGTGATGAAAAATTTGGAAGAAGCGGAAATACAACAGGTTGGCTATTATATGAGCCGCTTTACAGATGTTGCTCCGGAAGAATTGGACATTGTGCTCGAGGAGTTTTATCGAAATTCAGTGATGGCTGATGAAGGTGTGAGTATCAGCTCCTCACCTGATTTTGTCAAGAATGCACTGACGAAAGCGCTGGGTGCGGACAGGGCCAAAGAGCTTAATGATAATCTGCGGGCCGGAGAGGATGAAGCCGGACTTGAAGCATTGCGTTATGCAGAACCCATCATGATTTCGAATTATATCCGCAATGAACACCCGCAAACAATTGCGCTAATTCTATCATATTTAAAGAATGTGGAACAATCCGCAACTGTCCTGCGAGAATTGCCCGAAAGCCTTCAGGCGGATGTGTTGTATAGAATGGCAGTGATTGAGAGCATTCCTCCAGGAGTGGTTGCGGAAATGAACGAGGTATTAACTGAAGAAATGAAAACTGCAGGAAGTATGGCAACAAGCGTGGGTGGAGTTGAACCGGTAGCAGAAATCTTAAATTCCGTTGACAAGGCTACAGAAACTAGAATCCTGGCCAGCATCGAAGAATCTAATCCGGATCTGGCGGAACAAATCCGGGAATTGATGTTCACCTTCGAAGATATGGCTCTGATTGATGCCAAGCAAATGCAAATCGTCATGAAGGATGTTGATCAGGCTGACATGGTGCTCGCCCTCAAAACAGCAAGTGATGCAGTTAAAGAACTTATCTTCAGTAGCATGTCATCAAGAGCCGCAGAAATGGTACGTGATGATCTGGAAAACCTTGGCCCAGCAAAATTATCGGACGTAGAAGGAGCACAGCAAAAAATAATAAAAGTCGTTAAGAAGCTTGAGGAAGACGGAACGATAGTCATTGCAGGTGCAGGCGGAGGTGACGTAGTTTGATCAATGAATGCTGTATACTTTAAGTTTGCAGTTTTATAAATCACGCTTAGTTTGTAGAATTAACAGAATTAGGATTATCAAAAAAATTTCCGTGTTGTCTTTTTTAGTACTTGAGTTTTTTGCCTGCACAGGTCTCTTCAAAAAAGTTTCAGTTTTCACTATTCAACAGTTATAATTCCAGTTCAGGCCTATGTCCCCGAGATGAATTCGAGGAAAATTTTCTCAGAAAAGGTTTGTTTAAAACAATTATTTTGAAAAAATTATTTAATAAAGAGTTTCGCAATGCCTAAAACAATGTTTGAAAAAATTTGGAGCGCTCATCTTGTTTATGAACAGGAAGGTAATTCAATTGTATACATTGACCGTCATCTCGTGCACGAAGTGACTTCACCACAAGCCTTTGAAGGATTACGCCTCGCCGGGCGTTCAGTTTTGCATCCGGAAGCGACATACGCTGTTCCTGACCACAATATCCCAACCATTAATCAGGACCAACCGATTGAGGATCCGATTTCTGCCCTGCAGGTAGAAACCTTGCGCAAGAACTGCAGAGAATTTGGTATTACTCTTTTTGATCTGGGAGATGAACGTACTGGCATTGTGCATGTAATGGGGCCGGAACAAGGTTTAACTTTGCCTGGTTCAACTATTGTTTGCGGAGACTCACATACCGCAACCCATGGTGCGTTTGGCGCATTAGCCTTTGGTATTGGTACTTCAGAAGTTGAACATGTACTTGCAACGCAGACTCTGCAACAACAAAAACCCAGGACTATGCTGGTGGAAGTTGAAGGTCAGATGCCGGAAACGGTAACTCCTAAAGATATTATTCTTGCTATTATCGGCAAAATTGGCACAGCCGGAGGCACTGGTTATGTGATTGAATATGCAGGAGAAGCTATTCGAAAGATGTCAATGGAAGGCCGCATGACCCTCTGCAATATGACTATCGAAGCAGGAGCGCGTGCAGGCATGGTTGCTCCTGATGAAAAAACATTTGAACATCTAAAAAACCGTCCTTTTGCGCCGAAGGGTGAGGCTTTCGCTGACGCAGTGTCTTCCTGGAAAGAGCTCAGTACTGATGCAGATGCGAAATTTGATATGACGGTTAATTTAAACGCGAATGATATTTTACCGCAGGTTACCTGGGGTACAAATCCGGGGATGGTAACTGATATTAACGGCACAGTTCCAGATCCGTCAAAAATTGAAAATTCGATGGAACGCAGTTCTGTTGAACAGGCTTTGAAATATATGGGGCTCAAAGCGAATTTGCCTATTCAGGAAATTAGCATTGACCGTGTTTTTATTGGATCATGCACAAATTCCCGCATCGAAGATTTGCGTTCGGTGGCTGATTATGTTGAAGGTAAAAAAGTTAATGATACAGTTTCGGCCATGATTGTTCCAGGCAGCGGAATTATCAAGCGTCAGGCAGAGGAAGAAGGTCTGGACAAAATTTTTATTGCCGCAGGGTTTGATTGGCGTCAGCCAGGGTGCTCAATGTGTCTCGCCATGAATGATGATGTACTAAAACCAGGTGAACGCTGCGCTTCTACCAGCAATCGAAACTTTGAAGGGCGCCAGGGTAAAGGCAGCCGTACACATCTTGTCAGTCCACTGATGGCCGCAGCCGCGGCGATTGCTGGACATTTTGTTGACCCACGAACTTATTAGTGAACCTTGAATAAATAATAATAATGGAAGCATTTAACACTCTTTACGGAATGACCGCACCACTTGATAAAATAAATGTGGACACAGACCAAATTATTCCAAAGCAATTCCTGAAAAAAATTGAACGCACCGGTTTTGGGGTTCATCTTTTTCACGACTGGCGCTACACAGATGACGCTGGGACAAAGTCGAATTCAGAATTTGTGCTGAACTTAGCACGTTATCAGGGGGCACAGATTTTGTTGACCCGTGAAAATTTTGGCTGTGGATCAAGCCGCGAACATGCTCCTTGGGCTTTGCAGGATTATGGTTTCAAATGTGTTATCGCATCAAGTTTTGCAGATATCTTTTTCAGCAATTGCAGGAAAAACGGTATTCTGGCAGTAGTACTTCAGCGGGAGGAGATACAGTCTTTGTTTGAAGAAGTTGAAGCTAACGAAGGATGTCAACTGACAGTCGATCTACCTCAGCAGACTGTAAGTTCTCCAAATGGTAAGAAGTTCTCTTTCGAAGTTGATGTATTTTCGAAAAACTGTCTGCTTAATGGTTTGGACGATATTGGCTGGACCTTGCAGTTTGAGGAAAAAATTCAAGATTATGAACAACAGGCTAGGCAGCAAAAGCCCTGGTTATTTTTTGATGTGTAATTAAATCCGGTTTAGGAATTCATGTCAGCGTTGCGTTTACCAGTATTGATAATTTTATTCCCAATTCTATTTGCAGCCTGTGGGCGTTCTGATTTAATTCGGATACGTCTGCTCTCTCCGGTTAGTGAGACCAAAAAAGATCACTCTATTTTCACTGACAAAACCGTATCCGCATCCGCAAAGAAAATAACAGTTGCTGACCCAAAAACAAGTGGGGGGGGTGTATATTTTTTGTTCAAAAGTATCGGTCTTGGTTATACAACAATTACTACAACAATTGAAAATGAAATCCGTAAATCAGCCGATGATACACTGCTGCTAAGAGAAAAAACAAAACTCGTGACCAATTTTACGGATATTGCATTTGGCATCGGCGAAAACTATACTCTGATGTGGGGTGCTGGTGTTCTGGCTGGGGGGAATCTAGACACTACCCTGAATTATGGTTATAGCGGGGCTACGGATGAAACTCTAAAGCACAAAGAACTTTCGGGGCATTCTATATTTTTGGTGTTAGCCCATCACGGATTTGGTTTTGAAACACTGTTGGGATTTCGTACAAACTTCATCAAGGGGGAATTGGAAGACAGTCTAAGTTCTGCAACAACTCTGAAGACGGCAAATTCCATCAGCTATGAAAGTACAGGCCTGCGTTTGACTACAAACCAGGTGCAACTTGGAATAGGAGTTACGTTCTGATTCCTAACAACAGGTGTTATTGTTGAATGGAAATTGAGAATTATAATTCTCAATATTTTGTACTGCTGTCATTATCTGGAAATTGGGTTTTTCTGTGCTATTCCAGAAACTAAAGAAGAATCAACAGTTGACTCAGCAGACACCATAGTTCCAACAGTAACTACTATTTCTCCTGCGGACGCTCCACTGATGTTGCTGTCACGAGCATAATTTCGATAATATTCAGCAAATCCATTGATCCCTCAAAAGTCACGCAACGGAATTGAGAATGGAGTAATGGCTAACCGGCTTTACTTAATTGGAGGTTATAAAGGCAGTACCTACAAAGACGATGTTCAAAAATATGGTCCCTGAGTATATTAATATGCTCCTATTTTCAGGAGCATAATCCGAAAAGTACCTCAAAATAATCCGGAAAAGTTTTGCTCACGCAGTCGGGGTCGTTGATTGTCACAGGCGAATTTCCGCATGCTGCCAATGAAAAAGCCATGGCCATTCTGTGGTCATCATAGGTGTCAATTGAAACTGCGTTAATTTGCTTAGGCGGATGAATCACCAGATAGTCGTAACCCTCCTCAACCACCGCGCCTAGCTTACGTAATTCTGTAGAAACTGCCTGTAGCCTTTCCGTTTCTTTAACACGCCAATTGTAGATGTTCCGGATAGCGGTCGATCCGGCAGCAAATAAAGCCGCAACCGCTAAAGTCATGGCGGCATCCGGCATTTGATTCATATCCACATCAATTCCGTTTAAAGATGAGCCAGTCAGTTTAACATGATTCGGACCCCATTCAACTAGCGCTCCCATTTTTTCTAAAACTTCCGCAAAACGCGCGTCACCCTGCATACTTTCAGTACCACATCCTTTTACCGTCACCGTCCCTTTTGTAATTGCCGCACCGGCTAAAAAGTAAGATGCAGAAGAGGCGTCACCTTCAACAAAAATGTTTCCTGGAGATTGATAATTTTGTCGTTGAATATGGAAGTTCTGGAAGTCTTTGTGATTTACCGAAACTCCAAAACGATGCATCAAACGTATGGTCATTTCAACATAAGGTACAGAAACAAGTTTGTCAGTTATTTCAATTTCAACTTCACTTTTTGCGTAAGGTGCTACCAATAAAATCGCAGTCAAATACTGACTGCTGATTGCTCCGCTCAAACGAGTTTTTCCTCCGGGAAGTCCATCTGCTATTACTTCAACCGGAGGACAATCAGTACCGTTCAGGCAACGTAAATTCGCACCAAGTTGAGTTAGACCTTCGATCAAATCGATAATCGGGCGCTCCTTCATGCGTGCAACTCCGTCCAACACGAAACGTCCATGCCCCAAAGTCATGGCGGCAGTCAAAGGCCGGATTGCGGTTCCTGCATTTCCCAGCATCAAAGTCGCCTCTGACACCGGAATTATCCCTGCAGTTCCGGAAACAGAAATGTAGTTTTCAGCACGGTTTTCTTCGAACTCAATACCAAGTTTTTCCAGTGCTTCTACCATCCTGCGGATGTCGTCGCTATCGAGCAAATTTTTAATTTCGGTCTGCCCTTCAGCCAGCATGCTTAGGAGCAGGATTCTGTTGGAAAGACTTTTTGAACCAGGCAAAATGACTTCACCAGAAATTTTCCGGATTGGAGACAAAGTGAGTTTGTCTGATAAAATCATGCGTTTACCCGAATTTTTCGTTCTATGTAAAATTCAGCGGCTTTATATGAACTGCGAACAAGAGGTCCGGATGCGACATACTCAAATCCCATTTTGTCACCCTGCAGAGCCAATTCATTAAATTCATCTGGATGCATGAATTTTTCGACTTTTAAATGTTTTTTGGAGGGCTGTAGATATTGGCCGATAGTGAGAAAATCTACGCCTACATCACGTAAATCTTTCATGGCCTGCAAAGTTTCTGTACGGCTTTCACCAACTCCGAGCATCAATGAAGATTTGGTGTAGCCATCCGGACATTGTTGCTTGAGGTAACGTAACACATCCAGCGATTGATCATAGCTCGCTCGGGAGTCCCGGACTTTGCCGGTCAGGCTCCGGACAGTTTCCAGGTTATGCGCCAAAACCGCGGGTCGCGCGTTTATTACTTGTTGAACTAATTCTGTTTTTCCCTGAAAATCCGGCATCAGCATCTCAATCAGCATTTCCGGACAAGCACGTTGAGTAGAACGGATGCAGCGTGCAATGTGCGAGGCACCCTGGTCAGGAAGATCGTCACGGTCAACAGTTGTCAAAACTACATATTTTAAAGCCAGATTGTTAACCGTTTCGGCGAGTTTCTTCGGTTCTTCGGGATCGAGTGCTCCTGGATTTTTTGCAGATTTAACTGAACAAAATCTGCAGCCACGCGTACATGTATCGCCCATCAGCATGAAAGTCGCAGTGCCACCATTCCAGCACTCACCGATGTTAGGACAATTTGCCTCTTCACAAACTGTACTCAGGTTAAGATTCGCAGCACGTTTTTTGATCCACGAATAACGCTCTCCTCCAGGAAATGGGACTTTCAGCCATGGAGGTTTTTTTGCGGATAATATATTCGTTGTTGTTGACACGTATTTCTTCAGTGATGATTAGTTCTAAATTAAATAAAAGTAATCTTTCCGCCTTCACCATTCCACCATAACTGTGAAGACTTCACAATTCAAAACCATTCATCTGAAAGTTGTTTTTTAGTTGAAAAGTAGTCACATTGTTCAGTCTAGCGACAAATTCTTACAAAAGCGATGATCACTACAGAACTACCTTAAACAATGTCTAAATTGTTTCAAGTACACTACCTTGACATTTTTCGGCATAAATTTGATACTCCGATATTAAGAGGCTGAAAATAAGCGACTAATTTTGATTCTTATGTTTCATGAGTGATGTAAAAAAATAAAATGAACAAATACAATAATTTCCGAGATTGGGTTCCAGAAGATGCGGAGCGTTTTATTCAGCAGCATGCAACGAAGTATCAGCAAATGTCATTTGATGAACTTGAGTCAAAAGCCTTTGCGCTGGTTGATGCGCATGAAAAGTTGATGGATCGGCAAAGTATTGTACTTTATGCCGGAACAAATGTGATTAATCCAAAAGCGGCCAAGATGCTTTCATCCAGTATTGGCAACAGGGCAAGTTTAGGTTATCCCGGAGCGAAGTATAATAAAGGTATGGAGCATGCTGATCAGTTGGAAATCATGTTAATGTCGCTGATGAGTAAATTATTTGACGCAAAATATGTTGAGTACAGAGTGGCAAGTGGTTCGATCGCAAACCTCTACGCGTACATGGCAACCACCAAACCAGGTGACAAAATCATGGCTTTTTCAGATTCGGCGGCCGGACATGTGACGCATCATGCTGAGGGCGCGGCAGGTCTGCATGGGCTCGAGATTCAT
>Ga0206683_10003267_pt1 | contig 10783 bp, 5 predicted proteins | sample M280m12015metaG_FD_155483 | JGI IMG/M metagenome (GOLD analysis project Ga0206683, IMG submission 155483) | Ammonia-oxidizing marine archaeal communities from Monterey Bay, California, United States - M2 80m 12015 | ecosystem: Environmental > Aquatic > Marine > Intertidal zone | place: USA...
TTTTCTCTCTTTGAAAAATTATATTCCCTGACCTATCTAGAATCTTTTCAATGAAGTAAGGCTCTACAGCCTTTCCTCCATTCGCAAAGACAGAATAAGCTACAGCATTCTTTAATGGACTCAATGAAGCAGTTCCAAGAGACAAAGATAAATCTGAAGGTAATCTAGATTTATCAAATCCAAATTTTTGAGCGTAGGATATTGCTTTTTCAACACCTAAATCTCTTAATAATCTTACTGATACTAAATTCCTGCTTTGTAAGAGGCCTTCTCTTAATCTTGTGGGTCCATAAAATTTTCCGCTTGCATTTCTGGGGCGCCATTTTTCTTCTAAAGCTTCATCTTCAAAAATTATAGGTGCATCATTTATTAAAGTTGATGCGGTAAAACCTTCTGAAAAGGCACTGGCATAAAGGAAAGGTTTAAAGTTCGAACCTAATAGAGGTGAGGATTGTTCCGCTCTATTAAATTTACTTAGAAAAAAGTCATAGCCGCCAACAAGAGCTTTTATTGATCCATTATTTGGATCAATAGATACTAAAGAACCTTGCAGATCTGGTATTTGGGTTAAAAAAAGTTCACCTGTTACCTTCTCTCTCTGTATCCAAACTAAATCTCCAAATAAGAGCAGGTCTTTATAACTTTTAGGTTTTGCACCTCTTCTATTTTCGTTGATAAAGGGTCTTGCCCAATCTATTCTGTCAGACCAGGGTATTGAGATCACATCTCCGTTCTTTGATAAAACTCTGAGTCCATTGTCTCTATTTAGCACTACACCAGGAAAACGATTATTAGTTTCTGTAAATTCTTGTAAAAAATTAGTAACTCTATCTAAATTTGATTGATCAATAATTTCTTCATCGTTTTTCTCTAAATCTTGAGCTATAAAGTTAAGTTGAGCATCAAAACTCATTGCAGAAAATTCCTGTGGAAACAGGTTTTTAAGATTCTCAGGCTTCCTAAAACCATGACGCCTATCATATTCCTCCAGCCCTTTGGCAATAGAAAAATTTGCAGCTTTCTGCATAGATGAATTTATGGAGGTATAAACCTCATAGCCTTCTTTGTAAGCTCCTAAACCATATTGCTGAATCATGAACCTTCTTATAGTTTCAGATACGTAAGGAGCTTCTACTTCGGAAACTAAGCCATGATAAGTTGCCGTTAGCGGAGCTTCTACAGCTAGTTTGAATTGTTCTAGATGAATGAAATTAAGATCCAACATTCTTTTTAAAATCCAATTCCTTCTTATTAAAGCTCTTTTTGGATTTACAAGTGGATTTATAGAAGAAGGTGCTTTCGGAAGAGCCGCAATCATAGCCCATTGGGCTAGATTGAGCTGGTTTATTGACTTGCCATAATAAACTTCGCTAGCCGCCGCTATTCCGTAGGCTCTATTGCCAAAGAAAATACGATTTACATAAAACTCAAATATTTCCTCTTTGGTATATGCTCTCTCAAGCCTGTATGCCAAGAAAATGTCTTTAATCTTTCTAAACAGACTTACGTCTCTGCTAGTAAGATAATTACCAGCTACCTGCATGGTAATTGTGCTCCCTCCTCCTTGTATTTGACCTGAGGTAAGCAATCTAAAAACTGATCTAATTAGACCTGAGTAACTCACTCCTGAATGCTCAAAAAAGGCATCATCTTCTGCTGCCAAAACTGCATTTATATAATGTGTAGGTATATTTCTAAACTGAAGAGCCGTCCTTCTTTTTTCTCCAAATTCTCCGATTAGTTTTAAGTCCGCTGTATAAATTTTTAAAGGGATTTGAAGTTCTATGTCTTTTATTTCTTCTTCATCAGGCAATTTACTATCTATATAAATGTTTAAGCTTGAAACGGCCATCAAGAGCAATAAAACCATTCCTAATAAAGGTCTTATAAATCTAATATTTAAAAGATAATTAAAAAAAGTCATGAATCTAAAGTATGTCAAACGGTTATAATACCTGAATGAGACTAATATTAATTGGTCCTATGGCCTCAGGTAAATCAACAGTAGGGAGAAGGCTTTCCAAAAGATTAAAACTTGATTTCATAGACGTTGATGAAGAAGTTGAAAAATCAGCAGGTGTTTCTATATCCTGGATATTTGATGTGGAAGGAGAGAAGAAATTTAGAGAAAGGGAAAGTAAAGAATTAAAAAACTCCTTGAATACTGATAATTGTGTGATTGCTACAGGAGGAGGGGTTATTTTAAATGAACACAACAGAGATTTTCTAAAAAAAGGTACAGTTATCTATCTTGAAACATCTATCCAAACTCAACTAGAAAGAACCTTAAATGATAACAAGAGACCCTTACTTCAAGAATCAGAAAATATCGAACAAACTCTTAGAGAATTACAAGGAATTAGAGATCCTCTTTATAAAGAATGTGCAAACATAACTATAAATGAAGGTAAAAATAGTCATAATGCAGTAGTTGATGAAATCATAGATCAATTGAATTTAAAATGAACAAAATTAAGGTAGAAATAATTAACAACCCTTACGAAGTGGTTGTTGGATCTAACCTGATAAATCAAAAGAATTTAAAAGCATTAGAAGATAAAGAAGTACTTTTAATCATAGATGAGAATATACCATCGAAATTTAAAGATTTAATTGTGGATGCACTATCAAGCTTATCTTCTAATTTTCAATCTTTAGAGATTCATGCTTCGGAAGAAAATAAGAGCGGAAGGACTCTGGATAACATCCATTCTAAGCTTATTGAGGCAAGGTTTAGCAGAGACTGTGTTCTGGTGGGATTTGGTGGAGGAATAACATGCGATATAGCAGGTTTTGCTGCAGCAACCTATCAAAGAGGAGTAAATTTTATTCTATTTCCAAGTACCTTGCTATCACAAGTGGATGCATCTGTTGGTGGTAAGACGGCGATAAATCACCCTCAAGGTAAAAATTTGATCGGTGCATTTCATCAACCTATTAAGGTTTTTGCTGATGTACACCTTTTGAGCTCTCTTCCAAAAATTGAAATAAGCAATGGTCTTTCTGAAGTTATCAAACACGCCTTAATCAGTGACAAGAAATACTTTGATTGGTTAGAAAAAAATATGGAAAGTATTATTTCTTTAAAACCTGAAGCATTGGGTTACGCCATTACCAGGTCTGTAGAAATAAAGGCAGAAATTGTCTCTAAAGATGAAAAAGAGAAAGGCATTAGGAAGTTTTTAAATTTTGGTCACACCTTTGGTCATGCTATAGAGCTGTATGGGGAGTTTAAAGAGTTCAGCCACGGGCAGTCTGTTGCTATAGGAATGCTTATGGCTATGGAATTATCTAAACTAACTGAAGGATTCTCTGAAGAAGATCTAAATAAGTCTAAGAAGTTAATCAGTAAAGCAAACCCTGATTTAAATTTTAAAAATACTTTTGATGAGAATAAACTCTTGGAAAATATGTCTGTTGATAAGAAAAGAGAGAGAGATAAACTCATTTTTGTTCTTTTAGAAAAAATAGGACGAGCTAAGGTCAAGGCAGATATTGATGAATCTAAAATAGTAAAAGCCATACAATCATTGGTTTAGACCTTCAAAAATAAACCAAAAAAAGGTACAATTAAATACCTGCGCAACTCATAAAAATTTTAATAAATTTTTGATCAGCTTTCGACTGCTGAGAGTTTTCAACCCAAAAAAATAATGGAATTTAAAGCCAATAAGCACATATACGGTCTACCTGAAAAAAGAGGTCTATACGATCCTCAGTTTGAAAAGGATTCTTGTGGAGTGGGACTTGTTGCCAATATTAAAGGGGTTCCATCTAGAGAAATTATGAATGACGCCTTTCTTGTAAATTCCAAAATGGATCATAGAGGTGGTTGTGGATTTGAAGAAAATACTGGAGATGGAGCAGGAGTCTTAATAGCTAGTCCTGATAGCTTCTTTCAGTTAGAAGCGAAGAAACTTGATATCAAACTTCCAGAAAAAGGTCAGTATGCGGTAGGCAATATTTTCTTACCTACCTTAAAGAAAGAAAGGAACAAATGTATTGAGGCTATAGAGAGAATAACGAAGCAAGAGAATCAAGTGCCACTTGGATGGAGAGAAGTTCCTGTGGACCCCGAAGGAGCGAATGTAGGACCAGCTTCTAAAGATGCTCAACCTTTTATAGCCCAATATTTCATAGGCTCTGCAGAGGATATAGATGCAAGTGAATTTGATAGAAGGCTTTTTTTAATCAGGAAGCAATTTACTCACTTATTACGCAATGATAAAAGTTTAGAGCAATCAAAACTTCTATACGCCTGCAGCCTCTCTTCATCAATAATTGTTTACAAAGGTATGCTAACACCTTCCCAGCTATTTCCTTTCTATCCAGATCTAGAAAATAAAGATTTTAAGACTCACCTAGCAATGGTTCACTCTAGATTTAGCACAAACACCTTCCCTTCTTGGGATAGAGCTCAACCAAATAGGTATATGTGTCATAACGGAGAAATAAATACCCTTAGAGGAAATATGAATGCCATGAAAGCTAGGCAAGGAACGGTTCAAAGTGAATTATTTAAAGAAGAGTTACAAAAACTATTCCCAATCACCGAATTAGACTGCACTGACTCAGGTAGTTTTGATAACGTATTAGAGTTCCTTATTTTATCTGGAAGAAGTCTACAAGAATCGATCATGATGATGATTCCGGAAGCATGGCAGTCAGACGAAAACATGTCCGCAGAGAAGAAAGAATTCTATGAATATTCTTCTTCTATGATGGAGCCATGGGATGGCCCAGCTTCAATTGTGTTTACTGACGGAAAGAAAGTGGGAGCTGTGTTAGATAGAAATGGATTAAGGCCTAGCAGATTTTATTTAACTGATGATGACAAGGTGATTATGGCTTCAGAAGTCGGAGTTCTACCCGTGGATCCTAAAACCGTTATAACTAAGGGCAGGTTGCAACCTGGAAAGATGTTCTTGATAGATTTTGAAAAAGGAGAAATGATTCCTGATGAAGAAATAAAACAGGATATATGCGGCTCTAACCCTTATGAAGATTGGAATAAAAATATAAAGGATCTTCCTGAAATAGAAGAAAAAGACCCAGAAGAAGAAATCTCTGAAAAGGAATTAATAGCTAAATTACAATCTTTTGGTTACACGACTGAGACGATGCAATTCATGCTCCTTCCACTTGTTTCTGAACTAAGGGACCCTCTTGGATCAATGGGAAATGATGCTGCTTTAGCATGCCTTTCTGACAAACCAAGGTTATTGTTTGATTATTTTAAACAACTATTCGCACAAGTAACTAACCCTGCTATCGATTCAATAAGAGAAGAAGTAATCATGTCTCTTGAATGTCTAATTGGACCTGAAGGTAATCTAGTTGAGAATAACCCAAGAAATTCTGAAAGATTACGACTAAAAACTCCAATTATTTCTAATTCTGAGCTAAGAGCAATTAAAAAAATCGATTCCAATAAGTGGAAAACTAAAGTAATCGACCTCGTCTATCAAAAGTCTTTAGGTGTTCAAGGTATGCTTAAACATCTAGAAAAAATTTGTAAAGAAACAGACGAAGCTATTGAAGGTGGTTTCTCTTTCATAGTTTTATCAGATAAAAATGTTAACGAGAAAGAGATTGCTGTAAGTTCATTCTTAGCTTGCTCTTCAGTCCACCATCATCTTGTACAAAACCAGAACAGAACAAGAATCGGTATTATTGTTGAATCTGGTGAAGCAAGGGAAGTACATCACCATTGTCTTCTTTTTGGGTACGGGGCTGATGCCATAAATCCCTACCTTGCTTATGAATCTATTTGGAAAGCTAAAAAAGATGGTCTTTTAGATGACAAGAAGCTACAAAGCTATAACGATATTGTAGAGGCTTATAAAAAAGGATCTAAAAAAGGAATTCTGAAAGTAATGGCAAAGATGGGAATTTCAACCCTTCAATCTTATAAGGGAGCCCAAATTTTTGAAGCAGTTGGGTTATCTCATCAGATTATAAACAAGTGTTTTGTTGGAACTGCGAGCAGAGTTGGAGGAATAGACTTCGAAGCTCTTTTTATGGAGCAAAAAAGACGTCATGATCTGGGTTACCCCAAAGATGAATCCGGAAAAATCTTATCACTGCCTAATCCGGGAGACTTTCATTGGAGAAATGGCGGGGATTCGCATATGTGGGATCCGAATACTATTTCTTCTCTTCAACTTGCTTCAAGAACTAATAACGAAGATGCGTATTGGGATTTTGCTAAATACGCTAACGAACACACAACAAAGCAAAGCACTCTTAGAGGTTTACTGAAAATCAGATCCTCTAAAACTCCTATAGATTTAAGTGAGGTTGAAAGCGAGCAAGAAATTGTCAAGAGATTTGCAACAGGAGCTATGAGTTTAGGCTCAATCTCAACTGAATCTCATGAATCTTTAGCAATCGCAATGAATGAATTAGGAGGAAAGTCTAATACAGGAGAAGGTGGTGAAGACCCCATACGTTTCAAACCTAGTCCAGAAGGTGTTTCTAAACGGTCTGCAATAAAACAAGTAGCCTCTGGAAGATTTGGCGTAACCATGTGGTATCTAACTAATGCGGACGAATTACAGATTAAAATTGCTCAAGGTGCAAAGCCTGGAGAAGGTGGTGAATTACCTGGAAAAAAAGTTGACGAATATATAGCAAAAATCAGGCACTCAACTCCTGGAGTAGGCTTGATTAGCCCCCCTCCTCACCATGATATTTACTCGATAGAAGATATAGCCCAATTAATTCATGATCTCAAAAACTCAAATAGAGACTCTAGAATTAGTGTGAAACTTGTATCAGAAGTTGGCGTAGGGACAATTGCTGCTGGTGTGGTTAAAGCTAAAACAGATCATCTAGTTATAGCTGGTCATGACGGAGGTACTGGAGCGTCACCTTTAACTTCTATAAAACATGCTGGCCTTCCTTGGGAACTAGGAGTTGCAGAGACGCACCAAACCCTGGTCATGAATAATTTAAGATCAAGAGTGGTGTTGCAAACAGATGGGCAATTGAAAACAGGAAGAGATGTTGCTATAGCAGCGCTCTTAGGAGCTGAAGAATTTGGTTTTGCTACAGCTCCACTAATAACCCTGGGCTGCATAATGATGAGAAAGTGTCATCTAAATACTTGTCCAGTTGGTATAGCAACTCAAGATCAAGAATTAAGAAAGAAATTCAAAGGGAAACCTGAGCATGTTGTTAATTATCTATTCATGGTTGCAAAAGATCTAAGAATAATCATGGCAGACTTAGGTTTTAAAACAGTTAATGAAATGATAGGAAGAGTAGATTGCCTAGATACAGACATTGCAATAGATCATTGGAAAAGAAGTGGCTTAGATTTCTCTGGCATACTAAAACCTGCTGAAAAGATATTTGAAAATACTGAAGTATTCCATTCTCAAAATCAGGATCACGGCCTAGATAAAGCTTTGGATAATGAAATAATCAAAAAAAGTCATAATGCCATCCAAAGTGGTCAAAAAGTTAACTTTGAGTTACCTATTGTTAATACAAATAGAACCGTAGGAACGATGCTCTCAAATGAAGTAGCTAAAATATGGGAAGCTGAAGGATTGCCTGAAGATACTATCAATATAAAGCTAAACGGATCTGCAGGACAAAGCCTTGCTGCTTGGCTAGTTAAAGGAATTACACTGACCTTAGAAGGAGATGCTAATGATTATGTTGCTAAAGGACTTTCAGGTGGTAAGTTAATTATTTACCCCCCTAAATCAAGCAAATTCAAATCCGAAGAAAACATGCTTCTTGGCAATGTAGCTTTATACGGTGCTACAAGTGGAGAAGCCTATTTTAGAGGCATTGCTGCAGAGAGATTTTGTGTTAGAAATAGTGGAGCTTCTGTCGTTGTTGAGGGAATTGGAGATCATGGCTGCGAATACATGACAGGAGGCAAGGCTATTATTTTAGGAAACACAGGTAGGAACTTTGGCGCTGGGATGAGTGGAGGAGTCGCTTATGTTTATGATTTAAATGGAGACTTTGAAACTAAATGTAACAAGGAAACCTTCGAATTAGAAAAGCTATCTAAAGATGACTTAGAAGATTTAAAACAATTTATTACAAAACATAGAGATCTAACTGGTTCAGAAGTAGCTAAATCTATTTTAGGTTCTTGGGATAAAGAAATAACAAAATTTGTAAAGGTTATGCCTACTGATTACAAGAGAGTTTTAAATGAGATGAAAGAAGGAAAGAAGGCAAGTAATGGGTAAAACAACTGGGTTTAAAGAATTCTCTAGAGCGGTAGAACCTTATCGACCTGCAAAAGAAAGATTATTGGATTTTAAAGAAATTTACACTGATCATGATGATGAGAAATTAAACATACAAGCAGCAAGATGCATGGACTGCGGTGTTCCTTTTTGTCAGTCTGACGAAGGTTGTCCAGTTTATAACCTTATACCTGAGTGGAATGACTTAGTTTATCAAGACAGATGGGAAGAAGCCTTTGATAGGTTAATGAAAACCAATAATTTCCCTGAAGTAACAGGACGAGTTTGCCCTGCTGTTTGTGAAGGAGCCTGTGTCTTAGGTATTACTGAAAGCCCAGTGGCCATTAAAAATTTAGAGTTTGCAATAGCAGATAAAGGTTTTCAGAATGGCTGGCTTAAACCTCAAATACCTTCTTCTAGAACAACAAAAACCATTGCTATCGTAGGATCAGGTCCAGCGGGACTTTCAGCTGCCCAACAACTAAATAGTGTTGGACACAATGTGAAAGTTTACGAACGAGCTGATCGAATAGGCGGTCTAATGATGTACGGGATACCCAACATGAAATTAGAAAAATCCTTATTAGACCAAAGAAAGGATCAAATGGAAGCTGAAGGAATAGAGTTTTTGACTAATGTAGATGTAGGTGGAAATTCAGACAATTCTATAAAAGTTGAAGATCTTAATAAGAGTAATGATGCAGTTTTATTAACAACTGGTGCTACAAATCCTAGAGATCTTCCTATTCCTGGAAGAGAAGGAGAAGGGGTCTACTTCGCTATGGATTTTTTAAAAGCTAACACAAAAAGCCTTTTAGATTCTGCCCATAAAGATAATAATTTCATATCAACAAAAGATAAAAGAGTAATCGTAATTGGTGGTGGCGATACTGGAACGGACTGTATAGGTACCTCATTAAGACATGGATGCAAATCACTAATTAATTTCGAAATCATGGCCGAACCTCCTAAAGAAAGAGCTTCAAATAACCCATGGCCTTTATTTCCAAGAACATTAAAGGTCGATTATGGCCACGAGGAGTCGTCTGAAACTTTTGGTAATGATCCAAGAGTCTATTCAATTTCAGGAAAAGAATTCCTTAGAGATAAAAAAGGAAACTTAATAGGAATTCGAACAGTAGAAGTAGAAAACTTTGAAGAAATTGAAGGGACAGAAAAAGACTGGGAAGCAGATCTAATTTTGTTGGCTATGGGCTTCTTAGGTCCTGAGCATTACGTTAGTGAGCCTTTGAATATAGAACTTGATGAAAGAAGTAATTACAAAGCCGATCATAATATCCACCAAACATCTAACCCTTCTGTTTTTGCAGCCGGTGATTGCAGAAGAGGCCAATCGCTAGTGGTTTGGGCTATCAACGAAGGACGAGCAGCTGCTAGAGAAATAGATCTTTATTTAATGGGTGAAACTACTCTACTTTAAGGCTTTACTACCCGCATAAGACCTTCTTGAACCGCAGAGGCAACTAGAACTCCTTTCTGAGTATAAACACTACCTCTATTAAAGCCTCTTGCATTACTCGCACTAGGGCTATCGGTTGAATAAAGCATCCACTCGTCTGCTCTAAAAGGCCTATGAAACCACATAGCATGATCCAGACTAGCGCTTTGTACGTTTCCTTTAGCAAAACTAAGAGTATGTGGATTAAGTGAAGTGCTTAAAAGTCCCATATCTGAAGCATAAGCCAGAATAGCTTGGTGCATGATCACGTCATCGGGCAGTTTGGCAACTGCCCTCATCCATACATGTTTATAGGGAGGCTTCTTTTTAGGAGCTTCAAACATGCCTTCTCCGGGTAAATTCCTTATTTCAATAGGTCTTTCCCTAGTAAAGAAATCTCTAAACTTCTCGGGAACTTTATCCACCATTTGTTTCCGAACTTCAAGATCACTAACACATTCTTCTGGTCCAGGTATTTGCTCCATATCTATCTGATGAGAAGGACCAGTTTCTTTTTTATGAAATGAAACTGCCATATCAAATATCGGTTCTCCTTTCTGAATGGCAACTACCCTTCTGGTAGTAAAACTTTTCCCGTCTCGAGTTCTTTCAACGTCATAAATAATGGGATAACCCATGTCTCCTGGCCTTAAGAAATAAGCGTGGAGTGAATGAGCTGAACGCTTCTTATCTACAGTTCTTAATGCAGCCGTTAAGGCTTGACCAAGCACTTGGCCGCCAAAAACTCTAGACCCTCCGATGTTTTCACTTTGACCTCTATAAAGATTTTCCTCTAAGGCCTCTAAATCTAGTAGTTTTATTAATTTATTTAACGCTTTTTTCTTCATCTTATTTAAAATCCTTTTCATCCCACCAAGGATAAAAATCAGGCATATCTTTGGACACTTTACTTGGAAATTCTGGAGGTCGTTTCTCTAAGAAAGAATTAACTCCTTCTTTAGTGTCTTCTCCCTTTCCTAGCTCATAAATAGCCCTTGAATCAACTTTATGAGCTTCCATTGGATGATCAGCTCCCAACATTTTCCATAGCATTTGCCTGGTCATTGAAACCGATACAGGAGAAGTGTTTTCAATTATTTCGTTAGCT
>Ga0206683_10003278_pt1 | contig 10758 bp, 7 predicted proteins | sample M280m12015metaG_FD_155483 | JGI IMG/M metagenome (GOLD analysis project Ga0206683, IMG submission 155483) | Ammonia-oxidizing marine archaeal communities from Monterey Bay, California, United States - M2 80m 12015 | ecosystem: Environmental > Aquatic > Marine > Intertidal zone | place: USA...
AAGCAAAAAAAATAAATCTCTCGAATATACTGAGTTTTGCAAGTTGGGTTGGGGGTGATATGGATGGAAATCCCAACGTTAATGCTAAAACTATTCGTGAAACAATGGCTAGGCAACGGGCGCTGATCCTGAATCTTTATTATAACGAATGCAGCGCCTTATCTGCCAAACTTAGCCAATCATCGACACGAGTCACTGTAAATAAAGATATTCAGGATAAAATAGATGAGTATAAAGAGAGCTTCCCAAACGCTTATCATTCCCTTCCACCGCGTCACCGTGGTATGCCGTATCGTGTGTTATTACGCCTCATCCAAGAAAGATTGCAAGCCACACACGATGATGAGGCATTTCCGTATACTTCTGCATCTCAATTTATGGGTGATATTGAAATTATTGCAGCAAGTTTAGATCAAAATAAGGGCCAAAACGCTGGCCTCTTCGCAGTAAATCGTCTTTTAAGAAGAATCTCTATATTTAATTTCCATTTACTGTCTTTGGACGTGAGACAAAATGCCATAGTTCATAGAGAAGTAATCGGTGAGTGTTTAGGCGAAAGTGAGTGGTTGCAGTGGAGCTCTAAAAAAAGAACACAACGAATATCTGAAGCACTTAAGAATAAAGAGTCGCCTTTAAATAAAAAAAGTACTCTCACAAAAAAAACGTTAGCCGTGTTTCAAGCCATTGCTTTTTGCAAACGAAAATATGGAAAGGAGTCTATCGGTCTTTTTATTATCAGCATGACTCAAGATATTGATGATATTCTTTCGGTACTTCTGCTTGCGAGCTGGGGTGACCTTCAAAACCGAGATGGCCATATATCGCTGGATATAGTGCCACTCCTAGAAACAGTTAGTGACCTTGAAAATGGCCCAAAAATTATTAAGTCATTGATGGAGCATGAACACTATTGTGATCATCTAACAATTCGAAAAAACAAACAAACAGTCATGATTGGCTACTCTGATAGCAATAAAGATTCTGGTATCACCTCTGCAAGATGGGCACTTCAGGGTGCCCAAATAGCTTTAGTCAAAGCTGCTTCCAAATATAATAATAATTTATTTCTCTTCCATGGAAGAGGGGGGACGATCAGCCGAGGTGGTGGAAAAACACACGCAGCTGTCTTAGGGTCGCCGCCCGGAACAATTAATGGTTACCTGCGAGTAACTGAGCAAGGAGAGATTATCAATGAAAAATATGGGCTTAGAGGTATCGCTCTAAGGACATTAGAACAAGCCACAAGCTCAGTTATCCTTGCCAGCGCTATTCCTCAAGATCAAAAAAAAGATCTACCAGAATGGCAAACTATCATGCATGTAATTGCAGAAAATAGTCAAAAAAAATATCGTACATTACTGCATCAAACTCCCGGATTTCAGGATTATTTCCGCCAAGCTACTCCTATAGACCTAATAGAAAAGATGCGCATAGGCTCACGCCCCTCTTCCCGTGACGAAGGCAATGATTTTGAAAACTTACGTGCTATTCCATGGGTATTTGCATGGACGCAAAATCGCTACATAATTCCTGGTTGGTTCGGTTTTGGAAGTGGCATTAAAGCGGCTGCCGAGCAATTTGGAGAGGCATCAATTCACACCATGTTTCATGATTGGTATTTTATGAAAGCGCTCCTGTCGGATATTGAAATGGTGCTAGCAAAAGTTGATTTAACAATTGCAAACCATTATTCAATGTTATCTGATAAATGGCATCCTCAATTCTCACAAATTATTGAAGAAGAATACCATCTTACACGTAGATCTATACTGAAATATTCTGGAAATAAAGATATTTTGGACAATGATCATACTCTGCAAAGAGCCATAATGCTTCGTAATCCTTATGTTGACCCCATGAGTTTGATTCAAGTGGATTTATTAAAAAGATGGCGAAAAACTGAACGAACGGATGAGGCATTATTTGAGGCGTTGGTAGCCAGTGTTAATGGAATTGCACAAGGTCTTCAAAATACAGGTTAGTTCAATCTGTCATTTTTTGAAGAACTCTCCATTCACCATCAGAAGTATTAGATATAATTCGATTCTTAACTGAAATTCCAGAAGCATGCACAGAGTCCTTATCGCCCGAGATAAGAGGGTGCCATGCTGGAATATCTTTACCATTATGGATCAACTTATATGCACAAGTAGAGGGCAGCCAATCAAATGCAGCTGTATTTTGAGCTGATAATCTAACGCAGTCTTTTACCCTCTTAGAACGATTAGAATAATCCTTACAGCGGCACGTTTTTGAATCAAGCAATTTACAAGCAACATCCGTAAAATAGACCTCACCAGCTTCTGTCTCAATTTTTTCTAAGCAACATAATCCACATCCATCGCACAATGATTCCCATTCTTGAGAATTCATTTGTTGTAAAGTTTTTTCCTCCCAGAAATTTTTTTTCACTTAAATCAGCCTCAAACAGGATAGAATAGTTCTTTTTAATTATATGAAATACTATGAAAGCAGTTTTTCTAGATTATAACACCATCGGCCCGAAGGATCTGGACTTAGGACCACTCTTTGAATGCCTACCTGAATTAGAACTATTTGATACTAGTTCCCCTCATGAGGTGCCAAAACGCATCAATGAGGTTGAGTACATCCTAACCAATAAAGTTGTATTAAATGCATCTAATTTAGAAGCTGCAAGCAATTTAAAATTTATCGGCCTCACCGCAACTGGTGCTGATAATATTGATCTGAATTACACCAAAAAAAACAACATTAGAGTATGTAATATTCGCTCATATTGCTCTCAATCGGTTGTAGAGCACATCTTTGGTGCGCTTATGAATTTGACTCATAACATCGGATATTATCGAGATTTAGCGACTAATGGTGCCTGGCAAAAAGGGGACGATTTTTGCCTTCTCAACCATTCCATTAGAGAACTTTCTAGCATGAAAATGGGAATCATAGGTTATGGTGAGTTAGGTAAGAGTGTGGCAAAAATGGCTAAACATTTTGGCATGCGCGTGCTAATCAACACACGAAGCACAAATCATTTAGAGGACGATGAGGAATCTATTCCGTTATCATCTCTCCTTGCAGAAGCTGATGTCATTTCATTGCATTGCCCATTAACTAATAAAACAAAAAATTTAATTGGTAAAAACGAACTAGACCTAATGAAGCCCTCATCAATTCTAATTAATACAGCAAGAGGAGCGCTTATAGATTCACAGGCTTTATGCGCTGCTCTTACTAAGAGAAAAATTGCTGCAGCAGTAATTGATGTATTACCCCAAGAGCCGCCCGTTGATGGGAACGCGCTACTCAATTATAAAGAAAAGAATCTCATCGTCACACCGCACATCGCATGGGCCACTGTAGAGGCAAGACAAAACGGCATCAATCAACTTGCAGCGACGGTGCGTGCTTTTCAAGCTGGAAAAAAACTGAACATATTGAGTTAAATACGCAAATTCTGTATTTTATTAATTATTACGTAATACACCGATGGGTGGTGACTTAATGGCTACCCTAGTAGCAAAATAGCCACTGACACAAACCAACATTACACCGCCAAACAAACCTTTTAGCCATAAAGAAAAGCTGAATACATATTGTAAATCAAAGACGCGTTCTGCAATTTGCCAAGCAAGAATCGACGATCCTGTTGCTGCTAATAAACCAGCAGCTAAACCGATAGCTGAAAATTCGGATAATAAACTCAACAATATCATCCGTTTTTTCATCCCCACTGCACGCAATAAGGCACTTTCAAAGCGCCGTTCATCGATAGTTGAATGAACTGCTGAAAATAATACAGTCACACCGGCCGCCATAGTAAAAATAAAAACAATTTGTATGGCTAAGCTGACTTTTTCAATTATCTGACGAACCTGTTGCAATATTGGCTCAAGATCAACTATTGAGATTGTTGGGTATGCCTCCAATAAAACGCCCAATGCATCACTTTTTTCATCATTTAGACGTAAGCTAGCTATAAATGTCATCGGAAATGATTCAAGTGCATTACCTGATAACACCATAAAAAAATTCGGTTGAAATGAATTCCAATCCACTTGTCTGATATTTGCAACAGTCGTTTTAACCTCTTCTCCTGCTATTAAAAAAGTCAAAGTATCCCCTATAGAGACACCCATATCTTGTGCCGCTCCCTCCTCAACGGAGACTAAAGGGGTGCCCTCATAATCTTTCGGCCACCAACTACCCTGAATTAACTTATTGCTTGTATTAAGGGAATCCGACCAAGTTAAATTAGCTTCTCGATTAGCCATCCACTTCCCTCTTTCATCCGGATAAGTCATGGTTTTAACACCGCTATCATTAATAAATGACATACGTGCTCTCACTAAAGGAACAAAATTGGGTGCTTGGATATCATATTGTCTAAAGATCTCTCTAACTTCATCGGTCTGTTCGGGTTGAATATTAATTAAAAAATAATTGGGCGTATTTTCTCCTAATGTTTTTTGCCATCCTTCAAGTAAATCAGTACGAATAAAAGACAACAACAGCAAGACCGTGATACCGAGACCAAAAGCAACAATCTGAATTGCACTTTCCTGTCCGCGCCTAGAAATATTTGCCAATCCATAACGCCATGCAGCTCCAATATTTCCTCTCATATGCGATAACAATAAAACCAGACCACGGCCAACTAGATAAAGTAGACAAGAAATAGTAATAGCACCGGCCATAACAATTGAAAGCAAATAAGCATCCCCAATCAAATAATATAAAAGCACGCCAATAGCCGAAACCGCACTTCCACCTATTATTAGTTGCGAAGGTGGCAATGGCATGCTGTCTCGCCTTAATACCCTTAATGGCGAAGTCTCACATAATTGAAGTAATGAAGGAAAAGCAAAGCCAAGCAATAAAACAAAAGCAGCAATAAAGCCTATTTCAAGGGGCTTCAAACTCGGATCCGGGAGATCTCCAGCAAATAATCCAGCCAAAAAATTACTTACGCTATTTTCTACAATAAATCCTAGGAGGCAACCCAATATGACACCGACCAAACCTATCATCAATAATTGTAGCGTCATCACATTCACAACAAATTGTTTTTTTGCGCCCAGGCTCTTCATAAGTGCGACCGTATCCATACGTCGTTTCATAAACCGGCGTGCTGACATAGCAATAGCAATGGCGCTTAATAAAATACTAATAATGGTCGTCATTGATAAAAATTGCTGAGATCTATTAATAGCTTGATTTGTCCTTTCATTACTATCTGACCGATCACTGATACGGGCTGATTCAGTCAATAAATTGGTAATATTTTTTTTATATTCCTCAACCAGTAATTCTTCTCCTGCAACCAATAAGGAGTAATTTACTCGGCTTCCCTCACCAATAAGATCGGTAGCTGGAATTGCTGCAATATTCACTAAAATTGAGGGCGCTAATGAGGCAAAGCCAATAGATTGATCAGGACGATATCTTAAAACAGCCTCAATGTTAAAATCAGCATTGCCAATAGATATAACATCACCTATCTTCGCTTTTAATCGACTTAATAGAGCGCTATCCACCCAGACACTATTCTCATCAGGGATAATGTTAACAATATGTTCATCGCCATATTGTGTCTCTGATACTCTCACCTTGCCTCGTAATGGATATTTATGACTAACAGCTTTAACTGTAGCCAAAGCATTTTTACCTCCAGCATAAATTACTGTTGGAAATGTTTGTGTTAATGCCACATCTAGATCCATCTCTGAAGCACTTTCCATCCACGTAGCAGGAATTGCTTCTGGGGAACGAATTCGCAAATCAGCAGCTAATAATTCATTTGCTTGTCTTTCAATTGAAGTCCCGATGCGATCTGTTAAAAAACCAACAGCCGTCAATGCTGCCACCGCCAATGAAATAGCAACTATTAAAACCACAACCTCGCCCGATCGGATTTGTCGGTAAAATGCACGTAATGCAAAAACTAAAGGATTCATTTTTCTATTTTGTTGTCTTTAATTAGTAAACCAGCATCTAAGATTATTTCTCGTTTGCACATTGAAGCCAGCTGCTTGTCATGAGTGACCAGTATAAGAGTTGTTGTTGATTCCTGGTTTAGTCTAAACATAGTTTTCATTATGTTTTCACCAGTTTTCGTATCCAGATTTCCTGTTGGTTCATCTGCAAATAAAACAGTCGGTTCTGATGCAAAAGCTCTGGCAATTGCTACTCTTTGCTTCTCTCCTCCTGATAACTGATGTGGATAATGAGAGGCCCTCGCCTTCAAACCAAGTTCAAATAAAATTTCTTTGGCAATTTTTTTTGCTGACTGCTTCCCAATTAATTCAAGTGGAAGCATCACGTTTTCAAGGGCATTTAGAGAAGGTATAAGATGAAAAGACTGAAATACAAACCCTACATTTTTCGCTCGAACGCTTGCCCTGCCGTCTTCATCCATATCGGTCAAATCATGACCATTTAAAAAAATCCTACCTTTTGTTGTTGAATCCAGGCCAGCCATCAGACCAAGTAAAGTTGATTTACCAGCGCCCGAAGCGCCAACTATGGCTACCGATTCTCCTTTAGTTACTATAAAATTAATGTCCGATAAAATAGTTAGCTTACCTTCGGGACTACTAACTATTTTACTTACATTTTTAACGACTAACGCATTATCATTATTGAGCGATGTATTTGACATGAAAAAACTCTTTTTTTGCTTTATTGTATTTTTGAACCCTATTATCGGTGTTGCGAAAACATCAAATATCCTAATCTTTGGCGACAGCTTAAGCGCAGGTTATGGTATCGACATAGATCAAGCGTGGCCCACACTACTGCAGCAAAAGCTTACAAGCAAGAGCCTCGATTATCATATTATCAATGCGAGTATCAGTGGCGAAACCACAGAAGGTGGTGTTGCTCGTATTGAAAATATACTCAAAAAATATACCCCTGAATTAATTATACTTGAACTTGGCGGTAATGATGGCTTACGAGGTTTTCCTCACCAACGAATTAAAAATAATTTGGATAAAATAATCAAGACAAGTATTGTTAAGAACGCATCAATATTACTTTTAGGAATTAAAATTCCATCTAATTATGGGCCGCGATATACAAGAGATTTTGAAAAAATATACCTTGATCTTGCGCAAGAAAATAACATCCCACTGATTGAGTTTTTTATGGAAAATGTAGCTCTCGATAAAAAACTGATGCAAGATGATGGTATTCATCCAAATGAAACGGCTCAGCCTATACTTTTAAAGAACATATGGGATACTCTATTACCACTGGTTCAATAGCACTAATCTATAACGACAGGAGTTTATAAATGGAAAAACTTTGGCTTTCATCTTATCCAGAAGGTGTTCCAGAAAATATAACTCCGCCACCATTTAATTCATTGAAAGATCTGATCGAATCGAGTCTGGTTAAATACTCAGAACGTACTGCTTATTCAAATATGGGCGCCACTCTGACATTCAAGCAACTCGATAAAATGTCATTAAATTTTGCCTGTTATTTACAGCAGGATTTAAAACTAAAAAAAGGCGACCGTGTTGCCATAATGCTGCCAAATATTTTGCAGTACCCCGTTGCTCTGTGTGGCATATTACGTGCTGGATTGGTCGTTGTGAATGTTAATCCTCTTTATACCCCACGTGAATTGAAGCATCAATTACGTGATTCTGGGGCACAAAGTATTATCATTCTTGATAATTTCGCTCATGTACTTGCAGAGATAATTGACGATACCTCAGTTGAACAAGTGATTTTAACCAAGGTAGGAGATCTACTGAGTTTTCCAAAAAATCACATAATTAATTTTGTTCTGAAATACATTAAGAAAGTTGTTCCAAAATACACACTTAATTCAATAATTAATTTCCAAGATACTATAGAAAATACCACTCAACACTCTCTTAATCCTGTTGATCTGAACGGAGACGATTTGGCATTCCTGCAATATACCGGTGGTACCACTGGACTCTCTAAGGGCGCCATGATCAGTCATAAAAACATGGTTTGTAATTTACACCAATCAAAAGCATGGCAAGGGAATTTGTTCGATGATGTTGAAGTCATTATTGCGATAACAGCCTTGCCTCTTTATCACATTTTTTCCCTGCAAAGTAATTGCCTGGCAATGATGCTAGATGGCGGTGAAAATGTATTGATAACCAACCCAAGAGATTTTCCAGCATTTGTTAAAGAACTCAAAAAACATAAATTTGTTTATATTACGGGTGTAAACACACTGTATGCCTCATTACTCAATACCCCCGGTTTTGATGAAATTGATTTTAGTCAATTACGCTTTACCGTTGGCGGAGGTATGGCTATTCAAAAAGCAGTATCGAAAGATTGGGAAAAAATTACTGGTCAACCCATTCTTCAAGCTTATGGATTAACCGAAACTTCGCCAGCAGCCGTGGTTAATCCAATAGATATCACCGAATTTAGCGGCTCTATCGGCTTACCCATATCTTCAACGGAAGTTTCAATTCGTAATGATCAAGGAGAAAATATAGCCGTTGGTGAACTTGGTGAAATCTGCATTCGTGGCCCACAAGTGATGGTGGGTTATTGGGAGCAACCTGATGAAACAGCAAAAGTAATGCTGCCCGATAACTGGTTTAAAACCGGTGATATCGGTCGAATGGATGAAAAAGGCTATATTTATATAGAAGATCGCAAAAAAGATATGATTCTGGTTTCTGGGTTTAATGTTTACCCTAATGAAATCGAAGGGGTTGTGGTTGAATTAGATGGAGTATTAGAGGCAGCGGCTATTGGTATAGATAATCAACAATCGGGCGAAGTGGTTAAGTTGTTTGTCGTGAAAAAAGATCCTAAAGTAACTAAGGACGAAATATACGCTCATTGCAAAAAAAACCTAACCGCCTATAAAATGCCCAAGGAAATTGAATTCCGTGATGATTTACCAAAAACTAATGTTGGTAAAATATTACGAAGGGCATTAAGAGAGGAATAATTATATTACGACCGGTCAAGAAAAATTAAATGAAAGAAGAAGAAATTACAAATAAATATAAATACCCAGATGGAGGAATTGAAATGTCGCAAGCGAATCGATTCAAAGCAACCGTCGTCGCAATATTCACCGTGCTGGGATTGATCGCAACCATAGAGTCAGTGGCGCAACACAATAATCCGTATCGCGCTTATTACGGTTGGGTAAAACTGCCGGAGGATCGGGTTCAAGGTGTGGTCGCCGGTATCTACGCAGATCCTGATGGCAAACATATGTGGTTGATGGATCGATGTGATGGAAACAACTGCGCGGGTGTCGACGTAGATCCCATACTCAAACTCGACCTGGAAGGAAACTTAGTCAAGAGCTTTGGTAAAGGGCTATTCGGGTGGCCGCATGGTTTCTTCGTGGATCATGAAGGAAACCTCTGGGTTACCGAAGGATCACCGGCTGGCGAGCGTCGCGGCGAAGCCGGGTTTAAGATCGGCAAAGGCCACCAGGTTTACAAGTTGAGTCCTGAAGGCGAAATTTTAATGACTCTGGGTGAAGCGGCTGTCCCCGGAGATGATGAGACGCACTTCAATGGGCCCTCGCATGTACTAATCGCCCCCAATGGTGAGATCTGGGTAACGGATGGGCATCGTGGCGGCAACAATCGTCTGGTGAAATTCTCGAAGGATGGGAAGTTCATTTTGCAGATAGGTGGCGGGATTGAATCCGCGACTGCAGAACACGGTTTGTTCAACGACCCGCACCACATAGCAATGGATTCTCAGGGTAGGCTTTTCATTTCCGATCGTGGCAATAATCGAATCCAGATTTTCGACCAAGACGGAACTTTCCTCGGGTTGTGGACACACTTCGGGAGACCGAGCTCGATCGCTATTGGTGATGACGACAGAATTTATGTCGTTGATGGCACAACTTCGTTAACCGGCGTCCTGAACCAGCAAATGTACAGTGGCCAGACGGCTAACGGTGGTGGTGGCTACGGCTACAATCGTGGCATCTGGGTTGGTAATGCCAAGAATGGTTCGGTTGAGGCTTTTATTCCGGAGTTAGAAATCTCTGGGTTCGAGGACGGCGTGCCGCTCGGCGTTGATCAGGAGTTCATTGGTTTGCATCCTGATGGCAGCATCCTCGTGGGTGAAGTTGAAATTGGTGAGCGCGAGGGCCGACGTTTAGTACAGTGGATTAACGTCAGGAACTAGCGAGCGAATTGTGGTGAGATTGTTAAACTGTAGAAGTATTCCAATTTAATATTAATAGGATTTATGATATTGCTTACTGAGCTCATGAACTGTATCGACCAATAATTTTACTTTCGCAGGGTCGATATCAGGTGTAATCCCATGACCTAAATTGAATACATGACCTGTGTTTGGTCCAAAATCAGCCAACACATCGGCTACAGCTTGCTGAATAACGGTCTCTGATTTAGTTAAAATATGTGGGTTAAGATTGCCTTGTAGTGCCAATTTATTATTGGTTAAGTCTCTTGCTTGGCTCAAAGTCATGGTCCAATCTATTCCTAATGCATGACAGCCAGTATCAGACATATCAACGATCTTTGCGCCGGCCCCTTTTGTAAATAAAATCACCGGAATCTCAGATTCCGTTTTTTTTAAATGCAATCCATCAATTATTTGCTGCATAAATGATAATGAAAATTGACGATAGTCATCAACTTCTAGAATACCGCCCCAAGTATCAAAAATCATCAACGCTTGGGCACCTGCTTCTATCTGTGCATTTAGATAATCTATTGTAAGTATAGCGATCTTATTTAACAGTGCTTTGAGTGCATATGGGTCTTC
>Ga0206683_10003279_pt1 | contig 10754 bp, 9 predicted proteins | sample M280m12015metaG_FD_155483 | JGI IMG/M metagenome (GOLD analysis project Ga0206683, IMG submission 155483) | Ammonia-oxidizing marine archaeal communities from Monterey Bay, California, United States - M2 80m 12015 | ecosystem: Environmental > Aquatic > Marine > Intertidal zone | place: USA...
TAGCAATGCGTCATAGAGTATTGGGCTCTGGTCTTGAGGATTGGAATGGTATGGGTGTTGCTTGGTCATATGACAGTAATCCAGAAGATGAACATGATGCGATTCGAGAAGCGGCAGGACTTTTCGATGTTTCTGCGTTGAAAAAAGTGCATATTCGTGGCAAAGATGCCGAGGACGTGGTTGATCATATTATGACACGCAATATGCGTGAAATATATACTGGAAAATCAGCTTATGGGCCAGTTCTTAATGACGATGGTATGATTTGTGATGATGCCATTATTGCTAATAATAACAATGAATGGTTTATGGTTTATGGTACTGGTGAAAGCTATGAAAGACTAGAAGAATCTATTGTAGGAAAGAATGTCGATATTGAATTCGATGATGATATGCATGATTTGTCTCTTCAGGGTCCAAAATCAGTAGACTTTCTAAATGCACATACACCGATGAATCTTCATTCACTTCAATATTTTCATCAGCAAGAAACAGAAATTTTTGGACATAAATGTATGATTTCACGAACAGGTTATTCAGGTGAAAGAGGATACGAAATATTTGTCGGTGCAGATGGCGTTGCTGATGTCTGGGATAGTATTCTTGATCTTGGTAAAGATGAAGGTATTGTTCCTTGTTCATTTTCAGCTCTAGATAAAGTTCGTATTGAAGCAGCTTTGCTTTTTTATGGCTATGATATGACCACAGAAAATACCCCTTGGGAGGTAGGACTTGGTTGGGCAGTTAGTCGTAAGAAGGGTGATTTTAGGGGTAAGGAGAAGGTTTTTGCTTCAGAAGGAAAAGAAAAAATAAATTTTATTAGTCTTAACGTTGACCACAATGAAGCTCTTGAAGGTGACGAAATTATAACTATCAATGGAGAAACTGTTGGTGTGGTTAACTGTCCTGTATGGTCTCATAGAATGAATATGTCTCTAGCACTGGGTCATATTGATCCTAGACATTCAGAGAAAGGCACAAAAGTTAGGATTTCGAGTAATACTGTCGATACTTCAGCTGTGATTACGGAATTTCCAATTTACGATCCACAGAAAATAAGACCGCACGCCTAATCATTACATTATGAAAACGCAAGCCCTTAAAACAGACTTGTTGATGCTCATTACGGCCGCTATTTGGGGCTTTGCTTTTGTAGCACAGCGTGAAGGAATGGAAACTATGGGTCCGTTTCTGTTTAGTGGGGTTAGATTTTTGATTGGTGTGGTAGTCTTATTACCAGTAATTTGGTTTCTATCAAAAAAACCACAACAAAATCACAAAGCCGAAGTGTCTACAAAGAAACTTATATTTGCAGGTACTATCGCTGGTTTACTTTTGTTTGGAGCTATTAGTTTTCAGCAGGTAGGTTTACAGTATACAACTGCAGGAAAGTCCGGCTTTATTACCGGTTTGTATATCTTTTTTGTACCTTTGATTGGGTTATTTTTTGGACAAAGAACAGGTTCAGGAACCTGGTTGGGGGCAACAATAGCTCTATTTGGTTTATATTTACTGAGTATTAAGGAAGACTTTAGTATTGCTGAAGGCGATCTACTACAACTCATCTGTGCTGTATTCTTTGCGGCACATGTTTTAGTGATAGGTTACTTGGCAAAACGAATGGATCCCTTGAAAATTTCGCTTGTTCAATATTTGGTATGCGGTGTAATAAGTTTACTTATAGCTGTCGTTATAGAAGTAATCAGTTGGGATATGATTGTAGCAACAACTATTCCTTTACTTTATGCTGGTGTTATGTCAATAGGTATTGGTTATACATTGCAGGTTGTGGCGCAACAACATGCACACTCTTCACATGCAGCTATAATTTTAAGCTTAGAGGGCGCCTTTGCAGTATTGGGGGGGTGGCTAATATTGGATGAACAGTTGCCGGCCAGAGGTCTTTTGGGGTGTGCTTTAATGCTTACAGGTATGGTATTGTCTCAGTTATTTCCTAAATTAGGTTCAACCTTGAGAAGTCGTTAACAACCTAGATAAGGGTTATTATTTATAGTAGTATGATGAAATTTAGTTTGTATGAGTGATTATTAGAAATAAGATTTTGAAAAATATAATTGAACTTCAAAATATTACGGTATTTCAGCAAAGAAACAAAGTCTTTGATAACTTCTCTTTATCTTTAGAAAGAGGCCAGAATACGGTTATTTTAGGTCCTAATGGTGCAGGCAAAACAACTTTACTTAAGTTGTTAAATCGTGAGCTTTATATTGTAGAAAATGAAAATAGTAGTATAAAACTATTTGGAAAAGGTCGTTGGAATGTACAAGAATTGCGAGCTCATTTAGGGGTAGTATCACATCACTTACAGAGCAATTATTCTAATAATGCTTTAGGTCTTTATGTAGTATTATCAGGCTTTTATGCAAGTGATGGAATTTGGCAACACCAGAATTTTGACACTAAACATATAGAGCTTGCACATCAGGTTATGAATTTATTGGGAATAGAGGATTTAAAATCTCGTCAATTCTCAACGATGTCTACAGGTGAGCAACGAAAGTTTCTTTTGGCTCGTGCTTTGGTGCATAATCCTGAAGTTCTCGTGCTTGACGAACCAACAAGTGGACTTGACTTGAGGGCATGTTTTCAATATCTAGAAATTATCCAAGACCTTATGAATACAGGTAAAAATGTCATTTTAGTTACTCATCATGTCCACGAAATTCCTCCCGAAATTACTCGAGTGATTTTATTAAAAGAGGCAAAAGTGGTAGATGATGGAGATAAAACAAAGGTTTTAACTAGCAAAACTCTAAGCAAATTATTTGATAGACCAATCAAAATTATTGAGGAAAATGGCTTCTATCAGGCTTTGCCTGGATAATTAAGTTTTGTTAATTCGATACCTTGCAGATTTAGCGTGTGCTTGAAGGCCTTCACCATCAGCCAATGTTGCAGCAACTTTGCCTAAGGTATTGGCGCTTTCACGTGAAGCCATAATCAGACTTGATTTTTTTTGGAAATCGTAAACACCAAGTGGTGAAGAGAATCTCGCAGTGCCTGATGTTGGTAGAACATGATTTGGTCCTGCACAATAATCACCTAAGGCCTCGCAAGTATATTTGCCCATAAAGATTGCACCTGCATGTTTAATCTTATCAAGTAAGGCTTCAGGATTTTCAACCGAAAGTTCTAGGTGTTCGGGCGCAATTCTATTGGAGATAGCTATAGCTTCGTCGATATCTTTAGTATGGATAAGGGCACCTCTATTCTTTAAAGCAGTTTTAATAATATCTTTCCTGTCCATCGAAGGTAATAATTTTTCAATACTGTTCTCAACTTCATCTATAAATGCTTTATCAGGACAGAGGAGAATGGATTGAGCTTCTTCATCATGCTCTGCTTGAGAAAATAAGTCCATTGCTATCCAATTAGGGTCAGTATTGCCATCACAAATAATAAGGATTTCGGAAGGTCCAGCGATCATATCGATACCAACTTGACCAAATAAAGCACGTTTTGCTGTGGCTACATATATATTTCCAGGTCCAACAATTTTATCAACTTTTGGTACACTTTCAGTTCCATAAGCTAGTGCTGCAATGGCTTGTGCACCACCCACAGCAATCACCATATCAACTCCTGCAATATAAGCAGCAGCTAAGACAAGCTTATTGGTTTTACCGTTCTGCGTTGGTACCACCATGATTACTTCCTCAACACCAGCAACCTTTGCTGGTATAGCATTCATCAAGACAGAAGAAGGGTAGGCTGCCTTTCCTCCAGGAACATACAAGCCAACACAATCTAGTGGGGTAATTTTTTGACCTAATAAAGTACCATCTTCTTCTGTATAAGACCAGGTTTGTTGGTTTTGTTTTAAGTGATATGTTTTAACTCTTTCTGCCGCAATTGTGATTGCGTTTTTTTGTTTATCACTCAAATCTTCAAATGACTTTTCAAGTTCTTCTAGAGGAATAATAAGTTCATCAATTGATTTTGCTTTGACACCATCAAATTTGATTGAGTAATTGAGGAGAGCTTTGTCGCCTTTAGATCTAATTGAATTAATGATTTCTTCGACAGTGTTTACAACATCTTGGTTAGCAACAACTTCCCAAGAAAGTAAAGAAGAAAGTTGTGTATTGAAGTCTCTTTGCTGTGAAGTTAATTTAGTAATCATAAGCTATCTTTGATTCTATTAACCCAATCAGTAATTTCGTTATGTTTGGTGTTAAATGAAGCAGAGTTAACAATCAGTCGAGAGCTTATATTTTCAATTAATTCTATAGGGACTAAGTTATTTGCTTTTAAAGTATTACCGGTATCTACTAAATCAACAATACAGTGAGCAAGGCCAACAATAGGAGCAAGTTCCATAGCACCTGAAAGTTTAATTACTTCAACTTGTTTACCTTGAGATTGAAAATAGCGTTTGGTAGAATTGACGTATTTAGTTGCTATCTTAAGAGTACCTTTTTTCAGGTCTTGGCTTGCTTGAGCTGCCACCATAAGTCGACACTTTGAAATACCGAGATCGAGTAATTCAAAAAGGCCAACAGCACCATGTTCTAAGAGGACATCTTTGCCAGCTATACCAATATCTGCAGCACCATGTTGAACAAAAACAGGCACATCACTAGCACGAAGTATAATGACTTTTATTTTACCAAGATTAGTATCCAGAATCAACTTTCTGCTTAGAAGCTCTTTAGCAGAAATAGAAAGTCCTGCCTTCTTGAGAAGAGGGAGCGTTTGTTCTAATATTCGTCCTTTTGAAAGAGCGATCGTGAGCATATTGTTATTTGTATTATTAACTTAGTGTTGAACACGTTGTATATCAGCGCCCAACATTTTAAATTTTTCTTCGATCATTTCATAGCCACGATCAAGATGGTATACACGTTCAATAGTGGTTGAACCTTTTGCAGCCAATCCTGCCAAAACAAGACTTGCAGAGGCTCTAAGGTCAGTAGCCATTAAATTTGCTCCCGTGAGAGATTTTACCCCTTTACAAACAACGGTGTTACCTTCAAGTTTAAGATTTGCCCCCATACGACTCAATTCAGGCACATGCATAAAGCGATTTTCAAAGATAGTTTCGGTAATCGTACTACTACCTTCAGCAATTGAGTTAAGGGCCATAAATTGTGCTTGCATGTCGGTTGGAAAATTTGGATAGGAGCTAGTACGTATATTTACTGCTTGTGGACGCCTTCCCTTCATATTGAGTTTAATTGAGTTTTTGTTTGTTTGGATATCAGCACCCGTTTCAATAAGTTTTCCTATTACTGAACGCATAGAGTCTGGCTCAATATTGTTTACCGTTATATTGCCACCTGTAATTGCCGCTGCCACTAAATAAGTACCAGCTTCAATACGGTCTGGACAGATACAGTAATCGGTACCATTGAGATGGTCAACACCTTCGATAATCAGTGTTGAAGTGTTTTCACCAGTTATCTTCGCACCCATCTGTCTCAAGCAATAAATTAAGTCCGTGACTTCTGGTTCTTGAGCTGCATTATTGATTGTGGTAAAGCCTTTGGCAAGGGTTGCAGCCATCAAAATGTTCTCTGTTGCAGTAACTGAAACAAGGTCAAAATAAATTTGAGTACCAATTAACTCTTTAGCAGAGGCATGAATATAACCATTTTTTACTTCAATTTTAGCACCCATTTTCTCTAGTGCATTTAGATGCAAGTTAACGGGACGAGTGCCAATAGCACAACCACCAGGTAGTGATATTTTAGCTTTTTTGTATTTCGCTAACATAGGACCAAGAGTTAATATAGATGCACGCATTGTTTTAACCAGTGAGTAGTCAGCTGTAAGATTATTAAGATTAGAGGAGTCAATAAAAATACTACCATCCTCCTCAAGGATAAAATTAGAACCCATTTCCATCAATAGACGCAAGGTAGTTGAAACATCACTTAGTTGTGGTGTATTTACTAGTTTAAGGGGATTATCAGCCAAAATTGATGCAAAAAAGATCGGCAAAGTAGCATTTTTTGAACCAGAAGTTTTAATACTGCCACTCAGTGTGACTCCGCCCTGAATAACTAGTTTATACATTAATTATTTAAGTCCTTTGAAGCATGTCTCGAAGCGCATTTTCCAAACCTCCTGCTCGTCTTATTTTCTCATTGTAGCCATATTCAAAATAATCGATAAGGCTAAATGATTGCCAAACTAAATCATAGATTCGCCATCGATCTTTTCGAATTAATTTTAGAGTTACAGTGGCGGTTATGTATCGATATTCTTCCTCAAGAGTCGAGACTATTTTGACTTCAGCTAAATTATTAAGTTGAGAGAAATTTTTATCTACAGTGATAGTGAGGTGTTCCCAATTCTCCATATTAACCAGACTACTGATGTACTCATTAATCAAAGTTGTCTTTATATCCCTTTCAAATATCTTTCTATCCATGGGTTGGAGTTGTTCCCAGTAATCACCTAAAGCAAGCTCAGTACTGTATTCAAGGTCAATATATGGAATAATTTTCTTTTTAGTAAGACTGAGTGCACTAGCAAAAGTGTTATTGCCTTCAGTATGGAGATCTATAAATGAACAAAGTATATCGCCTATAATAGCCTCTGCTTGTTCTACAGGTGAGTCTTGAACTTCATTGGGAGAAACTGCTGGGCATGTATTAGCAGCAAAAATGATTCCGATAAAAGTGATATTGATCAGGAATGCCTTTAAAATATTAAGGAGTATTTTCATGCGGCTATTGTACTATATTTAACCGTTAATTAATTGAAATGAAAAAGCAAAATATTAAAATTAAACTTAAGAATATGAGTAAGAATTCTGGCGTCTATAAGATGCTAGACCGAACTGGTAATATTATCTATATTGGTAAAGCTAAGAATTTGAAAAATCGAGTTTCTCAGTACTTTACTCATTCGAATCATAACAACAAAATGCAAGCGCTCCAAAAGAATATTTACGATTTTTCAATCATAGTTACAAAAACAGAAACGCAAGCACTTTTATTAGAAAACGATCTGATAAAACAATATAAGCCTAAATATAATATATTGCTTAAAGATGCTAAGAGCTATCCCTATATTTATATTAGTAGTGACAAACACCCCCGATTAGGACTCTATCGAGGTAAAAAAAATAAAAGTTACGAATACTTTGGTCCTTATCCATCAGCTCATGTTGCTCGAGATGCTTTGGCATTGTTAAAGAAAATATTCAAAGTTAGGCAATGTACCAATAGTTTTTATCAATCTCGTTCAAGACCTTGCTTAGAATATCAAATAGGTCTTTGTAGTGCACCTTGTGTTGGAAAAGTTACTGATGTGAAATATGCACAAGATGTTGAAATGGTAACTCTTTTTTTAAATGGAAATAGTAGTAGATTGCTTAATAAAATCTCAGTAAAAATGAAACAGGCCTCAATTGATCTTGATTTTGAAGCTGCTGCGAATTATCGAGATCAGTTGATTGGTCTGAGAACTATACAAGAGCGACATGGTTCCCAATTTAGTTCAGATATGGATGTTATCAGTATTACACAAGAGTCAAATATTCACTGTATTGAAGTAATATTTGTTCGCTCAGGAAAACAAATTGGCAATGAAAGTTTTTTTCCCAAGAATGCCAAGGGTGAAATTTGTGAAAAAGTATTAAGTGCTTTTTTGCCTTTATATTATTTAGGTAAAAGTACACCTAAGCAAATCGTTCTTAGTCACAAATTGGAAGACAAGGTATTAATAGCATCTGCTTTATCAACTAGATTAATTCAATCTCCAGGTATTGATAAGAAACATTTTTTAGAAATTGCAACGCTCAATGCTAAGGAAAATTTAAAGCAGCATTTGTTGTCAAGTTTTACCAAGAAGAAACAACTTGAGTGTATTAAGAAGATCTTCGCACTTTCTAGTCTTCCAGAGATTATGGAATGTTTTGATATTAGTCATACCATGGGTGAGGCAACTACGGCTTCATGCGTTGTTTTTGAAAAAGGATTGCCAAAAATCAGTAAGTATCGACAATTTAATATTATAGATATTAAGCCAGGGGATGACTATGCAGCTATCAATCAGGCAGTTTATCGTCGCTATTCAGGACTACTTAAATCTAAACAACCTATGCCTGACATTGTTTTTGTTGATGGTGGAGTAGGTCAACTCAATCAAGCAATAATGGTGATGAATTCTATTGGATTAGAATCAATACAGCTTGTAGGAGTTTCTAAGGGTGATGGTAGAAAAGCAGGTTTTGAAACACTAATCACAATTGTAAATGATAAGGTTAATCGAGTTAATTTAGCTCCACATGACCCTGCATTATTACTGATTAATCATATTCGAGATGAATCTCACCGATTTGCAATTAAAAATCACCGAAAAAAAAGAGCTATAAGTCGCAACACCTCATTACTCGAAAAAGTTGAAGGTATTGGTGTCAAGAAACGTAGAGCGCTATTGAATTATTTTGGTGGTCTACAAGAAATCAAAAATGCCAGTATTGATGAGTTACAAAAAGTAGTTGGCATCAACTACAAATTGGCGACTAAAATACAAGAAACACTTATAAATAATTAAAATTATGTTTTTATTGAGATTACTAGTTGTTGCGTTGATTGTAAGTTACGTTATTTGGTTTTTTAATACTCGAATTATGGGTAAGAGTTTATCTTTATATAAAGTAACTTCATGGGTTTTAGTAGCAACTGTCGCGATTTATGTTTTTCTTGTTGGCGTTTCTTCTCTTGTTGAGGGTTTCTGATTCTTGCTTGAAAGGATTAATGTATTGAGGTGCTTTGTGTTGGCGATGATTCGATTAGTTGCATTAACAATAATAGATAATTGAGAAACCTCCCATATTGGCAAATCTCTCATATGGTCACCTATGTAATCAAAATTTCTCTCACCAAAATGTTTAACTAGGGTTTCTGCTTTATTAGGACCTGATAGGTTAAAGTCCCTATTGCTTGCCATAACATCATCAAAAAGCTTAAGATGTTTGGCGACAGCAAAAGCATAATTTTTATGGGATGCGGTTGCAAGAACAATTTTACAGCCTTGTTTTTTTCTTTGTAGAATGTAGCTTATGACACTTTGGTTGTATGGTAACTCAGGAATGTTTATTTCGAACCTCTTTACCAGTTGATCTTTTAGATAGCCTTTACCTTTCAGTAGCCAAAAAAAGTAATGAAAAACCAACCAAGGTCTTCTCACCAAAACCCCTAGAGAAGATAAAAACAATAGATCTGTTTCAATAAGTGTGTGGTCAAGATCAACGACTAATGGAGTAGTGTTAGTTTTCATTGTCTAATTTACTCCATTGACCATATAACACCTCTAACTGTTTTTCCATTTCTTTTAACTTTATGGTTAAGTTTTGTGCATCCGGATTTTGATAAAAAGTCGGTTCTGAGAGTAGTTTTTGAGCCATTGAGATTTCATTTTCTAAGTTTTCAATCTTTTCAGGTAAGGAATTTAATTGTTGTTGTAGATTATAAGAGAGCTTTTGAGGGTTTTTTTGTGTTTTTGAACTTGATAACTGAGTTTTTTTGTTGTTCTTGATATTTAACTCATCATTTTTTTGATCCATGTAGTCGTCATAACCACCAACATATTGTTCAATCACTGCATTACCTTCCATGACAATAGTTGAACTGACGATGTTGTTCAAAAATGTTCTATCATGTGATATTAGTATAACTGTGCCAGAATAATTCACCAGCATCTCTTCTAAAAGTTCAAGTGTTTCAACATCTAAATCATTGGTTGGTTCATCGAGTACGAGAAGGTTGGCGGGTTGAGATAAGATTTTAGCCAACATTAACCGATTTTTTTCGCCACCAGAAAACATTTTAATAGGGGCCATTGCTTGCTTTCCTGTAAACAAAAACTGCCGTAAATAACCAATTACATGCTTATTTTTACCATTAACATCAATGTAATCTCTGCCACTAGATACAAAATCCATTGCCTTTATGTTAGGATCAAGTGATTCACGCATTTGGTCAAAATAAGCTAGTTCGATTTTTTTAGATCTACGAATACTACCTTTATATGGTTGTAACTCACCTAATAGAAGTCTAATAAGGGTTGACTTTCCAGAACCATTGCCTCCAATAATACCAATCTTATCACCCTTCAAAACTAGTAGTGAAAACGCTCTAACTAGTTCTAATTCTCCAATCTGATAACTAATTTTTTTAACTTCAAAAACAATTTTTGACACTCGCTGCTCATCTTCCAGTGTATGAATTTTTATATGGCCTTGCTGTTTTCGACGATTGATATATTGTTTTCGCAATGCTTTTAGGGCTCTAACACGACCTTCGTTACGAGTGCGTCTTGCCTTTATTCCTTGACGTATCCATGCCTCTTCTTGTGCAAGCTTTTTATTAAATCTAGCATCTTCAAGATCTTCAGCATTAAGTAAGCTCTCTTTACGTTTTAAGTAGACTAAGTATCCACATGCAAATACTGATAACTTTCCACGATCAAGATCGAATACCTTGTTAGCTATACCTTTGACGAAGGAGCGGTCATGGCTTATTAGAATTAAAGTACCATGAAAGTCTTTAAGCATTTTTTCTAAATCTAGAATTGCTGTAATGTCCATGTGGTTTGTTGGTTCATCAAGTAGGAGTAGGTCGGGTTCTTGAACAATCGCTTGGGCAAGCATTACGCGTCTTCTCCAGCCTCCTGAAAGTGTTGAAAGTTTTGCGATTGGGTCGAGTTTAAATCGGTTTAAAATTGCTTCAATTTTGTGTAAATAATGCCAAGCATCTTTCTGCTCAATTAATTCTTGA
>Ga0206683_10003280_pt1 | contig 10751 bp, 7 predicted proteins | sample M280m12015metaG_FD_155483 | JGI IMG/M metagenome (GOLD analysis project Ga0206683, IMG submission 155483) | Ammonia-oxidizing marine archaeal communities from Monterey Bay, California, United States - M2 80m 12015 | ecosystem: Environmental > Aquatic > Marine > Intertidal zone | place: USA...
GCATCGCGGCATTCTTGGTGATGAAGCGATACGCGGGAGTATGCGGGTTGCGGTCCTAGCTTCTGCCGGGAAAGATTCGGCTTACGCAGCATGGTGGGCCATGATGAGAGGTTGGGAAGTAGAGTGCCTAGTGACTGTCTGCGTTTCAGGAGATGATTCTATGATGTATCAATTGAATGGAACGGCCGTGGCCGCCTTGCAGGCTGCGTCTATGGGGGTGCCGTGGCTCCCAGTGCTGAGTTCAGGCGAGGAGGAGCAAGAGGTCCTTGAGTTGGAAGAGGCCCTGAGGGGGCACAGCGATATCCAATCCGCTTTCTTTGAATCATGGCCGCAAGATTGGGATATGCCGGAGCAGCTTGAGATTTTGACAGATACGCCTAACTTTGACGCACTTGTTGCAGGAGCGCTCCGTTCAGACTACCAAAAGACGCGGGTCGATAGGATGTGCGAACGCCTTGGTATAATCTCATACAGTCCGTTGTGGCATCACGAATCTCACGAGCACATGCATGCCCTAGTTGATCATGGATTCGATGCGCGTATAGCATCGGTGTCTTGTGAGGGTTTGGGCGAAGATTGGCTCGGCAGGAGAGTGGATAATGAGGCGTTAGCGGTATTGGAAGTATTGGCCGAGAGACACAGATTCAATCTAGATGGTGAAGGAGGCGAGTTTGAGACCATAGTACTTGCAGCACCACACATGCATGCTCGCATAGAATGTAGTGCTGAGAGGCTGTGGGATGGTACCAGAGGGGTTTGGAATATAGAATCTGCAAGATTAGCCCCCATGCGCTAGCCTCAAACAGGGGTCTGGGGTCGGCTGGTCACGGGGAAGGCTGTGTCAGTATCGCCGTTGGACTACAGATACGGTCGTGACGAGGCCAAACATATCTGGTCTCGAGAAGGTCGGCACACACGTCAATTAGAGGTCGAAAGGGCTCTTGTTTGGGCCCACTGCCAACTTGGTAGAGTAAGTGTGGAAGACTATGACAAGATCGCAGACATCGCCGATCCTGGAATAGTCACGGCAGACCGAGTAGACGAAATCGAGGCTGAAACTAAGCATGATATCATGGCACTGACAAAAGCGATGGCTGAGGCTGCTGGTGATGCTGGTTGGTGCATCCACCTAGGTGCCACAAGCAATGACATAGTCGATTCAGCTGTAGCGCTGCAGATTAAGGACAGTATTGTGATGCAACGTGATGCCCTCAAGCAGTTGATGGAGACCCTGTGTGAGATTGCTGAGCGAGAAAGGGACACTGTCATGCTAGGGCGAACTCACGGACAAGCCGCGGTACCAATCACATTTGGCCTGAAAGTTGCAGTTTGGGTAGATGAATTCTCCAGGCACCTTGAGAGACTTGGAGAATTGTCCTCCCGCGCCACCACAGGAAAATTCCTAGGTGCGGTTGGAACTGGTGCAGCACAGGGCGAACAAGCGTTCGAGCTACAGAGCCTCATCATGGGAGAACTGGGGCTCGGAACTCCCGTTGCCACTACCCAGGTCGTCGGTCGTGATCGATACATCGAATGGGTCGGCTGGATGGCAAATGTCGCCACTAGCGTCGAGAAGGTGTTGCAAGAGGTCAGAAACCTTCAGAGAACCGAGATTGCCGAGGTTGCTGAGGCTTTCGATACAGACAAACAGGTTGGTTCTTCGACGATGGCTCACAAACGCAATCCGATTACTTCTGAGAACGCCTGTGGTCTGGCTAGGATTGTCCGTTCTATGATTGTACCATCATACGAGAACGCGTTGTTGTGGCATGAGAGAGATCTTGCGAACTCCTCGGCTGAGAGGTTTACGTTATCCCATTCGATGATTCTTCTAGACGACATCTTGGCCAAAACCGATAGGGTCCTGTCTAATCTCGTAGTAGATTCAAGCAGGATGCGCGCCAATATAGACGCTCAGAAAGGACTCGTCATGGCCGAGAAAGTAATGTTGGCTCTAGTCGACAGGGGTGTCGCTAGAGACGAAGCACACGAAATGCTGAGAGAGGCATCAATGGTCGCACTTTCAAGTGGCGATACATTGGAAGCTGTGTGCGCCAAAGATAGTGGTATTTCGGGTATTTTCAATTCGGCTGAACTAAGTGATTTATTCCGCCCAGAAGGCCATTTGGGACACAGTGGGCGTATCGTAGACGAAGCGGTAGCTAGAGCGCGCACTATGCTGGACTAGAGAGCCATTAATGCCAGAAGGATCAGTCCTGTCAGTGATGCGAATATTCCCAGCAACATCACCATCGCGTGAGGGCCGTATTGATTGGCATCGTTCAATGCCACACTGAGGAATCCAGCATCTGAGATCGCTCCCATCATGCCTTTCTCCGACTCCTCATAGTCTGCCGGAGGGCGCCGTGGTATCCTCTCCTTATGCTGTGTCACGGTCTTGCGGCAGTATGGCATTGTATAGCATTCTCGATAGAAACTGTTGCATTCAGAGAGTCTGGACGTACAGCTTACTCATCCATGTCCGCACCATAAATCCCCAGGAGTCTGTCTAATTCCTCTAGAGCTTGGTCATCAGCAGATTTCAGTGCATCAGGATTCCTAGCCGCTCCAGAGTACTCAGAATCTTCGTCGGGGTTGTCCCCAAACCTCCTTCTTCGTATTAGTTCCCTTAGCAAGAGGGCTGCTGACGCGGCCAGTGCCACTGCGACTACATCTGTTGACACCACGTATTATGCCCCCGGAATTCCTAGTTCTAGGGGCATAGCCAGATGTCTACGATTAGAAGGAGGAGGTTGTGACCAGTTTTCGACTAATTCAATTCCACTCAGGTCCGCTTCTTCACTATTCCACTCTCTTTGGGACGTACTTCCACATTCACGGCACCTCAGTTGTTGGCCCGCGCCGCCGCTGCGCATTGATCTGTTGCAGCATGTCGGCCTACCAATCACCCTAGGCACCTGATCAACTAGAGTCAAGCGTTCAAGATGGATTGCGGCGTCTTGGGCAGCAAGACCAAGCCACGCGACACGATCTCCAATATGCAATGTCCTGAGAAGCCTGTTTACAGGTCCGCCCTCAGAGAATGCGACTAGGTCTACTCTACTTCCTTCAGAGAAAACTGAAATGTTTGAGTGGGCCCCTTTAACCTCTTCCGGACTGCTGATTACGGTACCAAATGTCACCATGCCTAGATGGTCGTCAGTCAACTGATTCGTTCTGTGCACCCCCCATCGAACTGATTGTTCTACGTCATTACGAGCTTGCATCCAGTGATGGGCATCCTCTACACATTCAGATGTGGCGCCCCTAATGCCGTATAGCACTGGACAGGGGGTCCTGGGTGCAATTAGCCCTCGTCCTGCTGTCGGATCTCTGTTAACGAAGGTCAAGGGGTGTTCCTCCTCCATCATCCTAACAGCCTCAGATGTTATCTTTCTGGGTTGCCCAATCAATTCGTGATTTCTCCATGCAATAAGTTCCCAAGTTGATGTAATCCCTGGACTCCATGCTATCGCAGCACTGGCCCCTACAGCACCCCACTTCTCTTCGCCGGACAGCATCCAACATCCTTCGTCGTGAATCGATGCTATACGAGACTGTAGTTCTACGTGAGCGGTCACTGCTTCCCAATACCATTCCTCTGGAGGGGGGTTTTCTGAAACTAGGAGTACAGGTGCTGCAGGAGTAGGAGAATTTGGCTGATTCGCCACCTCTTCCAGTACATCTTCAAACCATTCACAACATAGACTTCTAAATTCTCCTTTGCTACTCTGAGAGATACTAACCTCGGCACGCAATGCCCCATTACCACGAGTCCTGCGTGCTGCGAATGGCCATAACCTGACCAGTCCCCTCTCGATGATGTGGAAATCTGGAATTCTCGCCACTAGTAGACTAAGGAGTTCGTCAAACGTCGAGGTGGTACATCCTGAGAGTGGGTGATCGGTGTCATCCAACCCGATTCGTAGAGTTAGATGGCCCGATTTCAATAGGAGTCCCCCAGTATTCTATCCATGACACTTGAGATACCTGTATCCGGATCGCACAGAAATCCAACGACGCCAAATCTAGCTGCTGCGGACATATCCACTCCTCGATCTCCAACCATTACAGAAGTACTTTCATCTGGCCTGTCAGACCAATCATCACCGAATTTGAGACTCATATCCTTCAACGAGGTATCTGAAGATGCGGTATCAATCAATTGTCTGCCTGCTTCAAGCATACCCGGGAACGGCTTGCGTGCCCAAGCCCCCTCCCATGGGGCATAGGGGCTATGCAGAATCAAATCGAGATGTGCATCACCATCGTCCCGTAATAACAACTGACACATCCTATCATGAATCATTGATAGATTGCTGCTACTCCAAAGACCCCTGTTGATAGGAGATTGATTCGTCACTATGCAGATTCTGTACCCTGCTCGCCTCAGGTCGCCAACGGACTTAGCCGAATCGGGTAGAAGCACTACTTCATCTACGGTGTTCACGTAGTTCTCTGAACCTTCGATGATGACGCCGTCACGATCCAGATATGCTATGCTCCCATCCCATACAACGTCATTCGGAAGTTGAGGTAGTTGCAGTGGCGAAGTTAATTCTACATCGTCTCGGTGGGGTGTGAGCATGGCATCACAACCCATTATGGGCCTTGACAGCCTCCTTGATGATGTGGTTAATCACCAGTTGGATGTCCTCAATTCTCTCCATTGATCCAGTAGGGGCTACAATTGAGATATCTGCAATATCTGTGATATTTCCATTGTTCTCTCGGTTTGAGCCGGTAATATTGCCAGTTACTGCTACTGTTGAGCAACCCTGTTGTTTGGCGTAATGCATACCGTTCAAGACATTGGCAGATTTACCTGAACCACTGTATGCAACGACCAAGTCACCCTCTCTCAGGAAAGTCGACAACTGTCCAACAAAGATATTGGTAAAATTTGTGTCATTTGCCCATGCCGTTACAGAAGCGGCGTTGTCAGTATGGGCGATTGTTCGCAAGCCTAATTCCTTCGACCAATCGCCAGCGCTATGAGACGGCGTAGCAGCACTTCCTCCATTCCCGATGAAGTGAATGCTGCCGTCATTGGCACGGGTGTTCTCAACCATTTGCCAGAATTCTCTCAATGGACCCCTGGGGAGGTCATCTAGGGTCTGCTTCAAATCTGCAATATATGAGTCTGTGAACTCATCAAAGTCGAAACTCACAGGTATCCCCATAACTGCCGGTGAGGGCATCCTATTTACGGGTTGATGGGTCGAATCACACTGATGCAGGAGCCTCTGGGGTTGCTCGTAGCAATGATTGCAGACTCTGTAGGCATGGCTGATGTCAGTTTGAAACTGCTAATATGCGCCTTGGGTGCTGTTGCCCTTGGGATAGGTTTCCACCTCAAAGATAGGTGGTATGCACCATATTCATCGGCTCTTGGTTGGATATCTGTCGGGTTATTTCTGTATCTACAGTCCTCGCACTATGTGGATATCAAGGATCCAGTTCTAGTTTTGATGACTGCTTCCGCCCTGCCTGCAGGTATAGCGCTCGGCGTATGGGAAGTTCGGAACTGGAAAGATGCTCCTGAAGCTCTGGTTTGGTTCAGGGGATGCGTAGTGTGGGCAGTGATACCTTACTATGTCGTGTACAGCGTTCCATGGCTCAATATGGCATTAGTCTACGCAACCGCATGGAATACAGAATTCATGTTGGAATTTACGGGACTCGGGAGCTACCAAATGGGGCCGATGATGGTAGATCTCCTAGAAGGTGGGGAAATTCCAGCTTCAGAGTGGAAGGGGAACAGATGGGTCATGGCAGAGCCCTTAGGAGAGAATGGTTTCTTTGTCCCTTTGGAACACTCCGATGGGACTTTGGTGAGTGTCAGTTTCATACTCGCATGCTCTGGACTACAATCTATGATAGTGTTTGTCGGTGCGATAGTGGCACTTGGCTCAGTGGAGTGGAGTAGAAGGATTAGGGCCTTGTTCATTGCGATACCCACTATCCACATCCTCAATGTGTTCAGGAATACTGGAATTGTCTGGTTAACAGATAATTACACCGAATGGTCATTCTTGGGCATGGAGATATTCGAATTCTCCCATAGTTACGCCGCGAAGTTTGGCAGTCTGTTCGCCATGTTCCTTATGGCACTAGCACTGTTCGATTTACTTCCCGAGTTGCACAGCAATATTATGCGAATTCTCCGCCCTGTGATGGAAGCGCTGAGAATTGTAAATGCTGAGCCCGATTCAACGTAAGCGGAGCTTATCATACAGTTTCCCTGTGAGTTTGGTGTCGTGCTCCCATGCGAACTCTTTCATCACCCTGAGTGCCTCCTTCTCCAAATCGGAATCACCTACGAAATCTGTTACCTCAATGGTGCCATCTCTAGTGTTGGCCTTGAATGCGGCAATGGCCTCCTCATTGTGGAACACCATATAGGCCGAACCAAATGAGAACCTCTCCCTCAGTATCCCTCCAAAGTAGTGAATCAGATTATCCGAGGGAGGCACTACCAAATCGCGCGACTTGCGCAGGCCCTCTAGACCCTCTAAGAGGTCCTGCCTACCCCAGCAGATGTCCTGTAAATCATCGACTAGGAATCCCTTGATGAGGGTCCCGTCTTCTTCGAACTCGTGCATGACGTCGCTAATCTCCTCAGCTGAAAACGGGGACCCAGCCAACCTCTCTAACTGACGCAAGGATATTACGGGGTAATCACTCACTAACTCCCTAAGATAGTCTCTCTTGACCTCCCATAAATCGACACCACTCAGTGGCTCTACTGTCTTGAAGCCTCCTCGGTAGTCCTGAACCAGATGGCCACTGCGCACTAATGGCGATATTAGTTTCCTGAACTCGGCTCTCTTCATCGCGTGCCTCTCCATATAGATGGAAGGGTCATGATAATCCCTGAAGAACTGCAATATGTCCTCATCCTCCTCGGCCGACTGGATGTTGCGTATGGTGAGTAGTCGACGGAAATGAGGGAGTTTTGCCCAGACCTGATGATTACGTAGACTCGTGCCTTGGTGGAGTTGATGTGCGGCGGCCATTGAATGCAGATTAACTCGGAACATCTCACACCTGCCCCGGAGCGCGAAGTCGTCTCGCAGCTCCCGCAAATGCTCGAGGGCCATGGTCTCGTTCTCTAGTCGGCTATCTTGATGCATTTTGTGATGATGGAATAGTAGTCGGTTTACTTCGTTACGAGAGCGTGGCTCTACCACTCCTCCACGGATATACCTCTCGCCGTCACCCATACTGGAGAAACCGAGTTCGACGAGAATTTGCTGGATATTCTCGTCACAGTCATGCACTGGAACTCCGTTGAAGGCGTGCAGTACAGAGACGTCTACTAGTCTGTCCCTGTAGTTATCAAGTAATTCGGAGAATGTCTCTTTGAATTCATCAAGGTAGGAATGAGGGATATTGATATCCTTGATCTCTAAGTAATCATTTACAACAAACATCAAGATTCTGCCAATCGGATCGACACCCTTGAACACGGGATGGTACCACCCCTGCTTGAGTATTAGGCGAATCTCGTTGATGAAGCGACTGCAGAATGGGTCGGACTGGGCGAGGATTCTCATATTACGGTCCTCCGGCATCGGCGAGAGTAAGAACTCGGAATCCTCCTTGGAAGCGTAGTAATCAGTGGGATCAGGTTGCAGCGCCACTACCCTACATATCCTGCTAGAGTCCTCGAGGTTTCGCAGGGCGTCGGCCAACTCCTCTACTGGTCTGCTGACGAAGAACCTCAAGGTATGTAGGCGGATTGGGCCTATCCTGTTGATGAGTTTGACTAGTGCATCCTCGAACGGTAGGGGTTCAATCACCCCGTGAATTCTATGATAGACAGCCAGCGAGCGTTTTCTATTCGGCACCTCGATGTACTGCTTAGCGATAACCAGTTGCCTCTCTAGATTGTTCAGAGCGCCTTTGAGGCTCCTTTGAACGTGAACGTGGTCCTTACCCCTGGGATATCCGTCGAAGAGTTCGGCGCGTGTCAGGCCTTCTTCGGGGATCTTCTCTAGGAGCTCAAGCTCGAGAGTGCCGAGCCAAGGCTCACTGCGTAGGCCAGTGAGTATTGGAATCTGACTCTTGAGTGTGTATCCAACCCGATTATGCAAAAGCCTACCATTGAACACATCGGGGTCGTGCTTGATGTCCTTCCAGTCCCTGAATCGATAGTTGCTGACTCTATGGAGCAGTTCGTCTCGTCGCTGAATCAAGACCAAGGAGCGAATTGCATCTGCTGGTTCTTCGTACTTAGTGAATGATTTCTGGAGGAGCAGTGTCTGTAGTGTTCTGTAATCGACAACATCGACCTCTCCGCCTGTAATCCTATACTCATCCATCCGTAGGATGTACTCTCCTTCGTCAGTTTGTCTGAAAAAGCCGATAGAGACTAGATTTCTCATCTCCAACTCCTGCAGTACTGAATCGACTTGGGCCGGAGGGAACGGCAGCCTCTCGCACAAAGTCTCCGATGTCTGGGGTCCCTCGGAACCGAGCATGTCGAGCAGTTTCAGACGCAAGCAGTCGAGGGGATCGGATAATTTCCTATCCTTCCACTGACCGGGTTTTCCTGCTTCGAAATCACTGCCCATCTGATAACTTAGGCCGCCGGTGTAGAGTTCGGTAAGATCATCCATCTCAGCTGCGCCAGCTACTGCTAAGCATCCCAAAGTTCCATGCACTTCAGCCATCCTCATGGAGAACCACTTGTCATCTATCAGATCATGCCCAGTATCCTTGATTTTGGTGATGAGCCTACGTTCAGCGAGTTCGTGTACCCAGCCCTGCATCACCTCAAACTCGATGTGGCTCAGCTTCTCGCTATACAGGGGGTTCGTCAATGAAGGTTCGAGACCGCCACCCATGTCCATCAGTCTGAGTAGTCCATTGGCATTGGTTGGCGTCGAGACCTTTGACTGGTAGTACTCGGACAGTTTCGCCTCATCCAAGTCTGTTGCCAGCGAACGTGCACCCAGAAGTCGGCGTAGTATCTCCGGATCTACGTCCTTAATCAGATATGCTCGTGTCCGAAGAGAAAGTAGATCCTCAAATGAGGACATGAATAGTGTCATCCCCAGAGGAGAAGGCATACGGACCCTGCGATGTACGATGCGTACGTCCTCGCTGTCCATCCTCGAGATGAAGTCATCAAGCTGCCCTAGGTCAAGATCAGTGTGCATTATTTCGTTCATTACTTCTCGGACGAGGACAGAATCGTCCATCTGGCGATGCTGGTGCATAAGTTTCTCAGCTCTCTGCTGGAACTGCTTGGGGCTGACCTCGTCGCCGCCGATGCGTCGTGGATTGAGCATGCTCCTCGAAGTGACTTCACGGAACCTCTTGGCGAACAACTGTGAGTCCATGAGGTATCTCTGTAGCGTCTCAGAACTTCTGCCGCTCCTGAACACATTGGGAATCAATGATATTTCGACCTCGTGGCTCAATCTCGCCATGAAGCCGTTTTCATCGAATGATATCTCATGGACCATGACGTTGTCTGCGGCGGCAATACCAGCGAACAAATAACCGAGTGCCATATTGAATGCTCGACCCCTGCAGGTAGTCACAATGTAGGTCGGCAGTGGACCTTCGACCTGCTCAACGAGTATTCTGTCTCTCGACGGGACTTGGAAGGTGGTGGCGCAGTGCTCTTCGAAGAAGTCAGAGAGAGCGTTGGCAACCGGTCTGTTGAGTTTCATCACCTTCTTCATCATATCTCGTGAGTTTTCCTCTAAGCGATGTCGAACGGAGACATGATCGAGTAGAGACAGGACCTGTTGACTGAGTTCTAGTGTCCTGCTGTTCGCTTCGCCGGTCCACGATGGTATAGTGGGCCGATATCCGGTCGCGGAGGTGACGTTGACTCTAGTCCCGATGATGCTGGAGACTCGGTATGTGGAGCCCCCTAGCAGGAAGACGTCGCCGTTGCGCAAACTTGAGACGAATGATGAAGACAGTTGTCCTACCAAAGTCCCGTCCGAGGTAAAGACTAGGTAGTTATTATCCGGGGCGATAGTACCTATGTTAGTGTAGTAAATCATCTGTGCGAATCCGCGCTTCCCGAACCTGTTCTCCTCGTAATCAATCCATATACGCCGTTCCTCGTCAAGTAGGTCGAGAACCTCGATGTAGTCATCTTTAGGGAGTGAGCGATATGGCCAAGATGAGGTAACAAGCTCGTAAGCCTCGTCGATGTCCCACTCCCTAATGATGGAAAGTCCGATGGCAAACTGAGCAAGGACATCTAGGCAGTTCTCAGGAAAACTGAGTTTGTCCAAAGTGCCCTCTAGAATGCCGTTCTGGACGGCCACCAGTTCAAGCAAATCGTGCGGTGATGTAGGTAAGAATCGAGCACGTGGCACACCTCCGACCTGATGGCCCGCACGGCCAATCCTTTGCAGAGCAGTAGATATCGAGCCAGGAGAGCCAACCTGAATGACTAGGTCTACAGAACCGATATCTATGCCCATCTCAAGGCTCGATGACGAGACCACAGCGCGCAGTAAACCATCCTTCAAACGTCGTTCAACGTCGAGCCGAATCGTCTTGTCCATCGAGCCGTGGTGCCCCTCGACTCCTTCTAGACCGGCGACCTTGAGACGTTGGACAACAGTCTCTGTCATGTTCCTCGTATTGACGAAAACCAGCGTAGTTGTGTGTGCCTCAACTAGTTCCTTGATGCGATCGATGTTGTGATCAAGAATCTCCTTGACAGGTGTCGAAGAGAACCTCGCCGTCGGAAGCAGAATATCCATATCGATTTC
>Ga0206683_10003288_pt1 | contig 10741 bp, 13 predicted proteins | sample M280m12015metaG_FD_155483 | JGI IMG/M metagenome (GOLD analysis project Ga0206683, IMG submission 155483) | Ammonia-oxidizing marine archaeal communities from Monterey Bay, California, United States - M2 80m 12015 | ecosystem: Environmental > Aquatic > Marine > Intertidal zone | place: USA...
ATGATGCGGAGGTGCCTCGATCTACTATTTTGGTCAAAATATTGTCGGGCACCTTATTGATATCAGGGCTGCGATTATAAAACGCTTTTGCAAATTCACCGATGTTATCCGTCACGATTTTAGCTTCATCCTCATTGACAACATCGCGAATATAATCGGGGTATATCGTGCCGCGGACACACAGCCAAATGCGAGCCTCACGGTGCGCTTCTTCGGCACTGTCTTTGACATGCCAAGCCCAAAAATTATTCAGCGGATAGGTGTGCGGACTCAGATCACGCTGCTGCAGCACAGGATCTATGATGTCATGCGCCCAACGAACTCTGTCGGGCGTAAAGTCGCTGAACATGATGCCCTGCGCATAGGCCGCTGCCGATTTCAGCATTTTAGGTCCGTTCGCACCAACGAACACCATGGGTGGTGCCTGTGTTACCCAGCGTGTATCCATCCAACTTACCGGGTAAAGCTCACCCTCGTATTTTCCCGGCACTCCGCTGGCCGCTCGAGAAATCAGTTCGGCGCATTCTCTAACGGCACGAATCATGCGTTTTGGTTTTTTTCCCATAGCATCTGCGGTACCACCACCAGCGCCAATAACTATCTGCGCCCTCCCCTTGGCTATCTCATTTAAGCTTAACAGCGATACTGCCATTTTTAATGGGTGCAATTCGAATGGACTGACCGCAATCGGCCCCATAGCGATGCGCTCTGTCTGCGTGGCGAGTGGCGTGAAATTAACAAAGGCATCTCTGCCGTTCGCATTGTTGGCTACCCAAACACCACCCAGACCAACAGACTCCGCCAACTTGCCCAATTCGAGCCACCGGCCTACGGGCTTATCCGATTCAATAATGACGTCAATACGCAAGATGCTCTCTCTTTATTATTGCTGCGATATTTTTAATCCACCTAAGTAACTATGAACTGACGGAATACGTCTGACTGGAGTAGCACAACGCTAGGTCGATGACAGCCATGGCGTAACCAACTGCGCAGACACATTCCACAACTTTAATGCCAGCGCTTCGTTCTCCGCATGGGGGCCTGTCATCGCTGAGGGATTGCAGTCTTCGAAATAGTAGCCGGTAACGCCTGCCAAACGGGAATCTATGGCGACGTAAACCTGGGTGGCCGCACCCTGCGCGGGGTTTTTAAACCCTTTACGCAGAGGCTTATTCGGATCGCGGGGTTTGCTGGACATATAGCGGCCAAGATTGGTCGCTACAATGCCAGGATGCACTGAATTTGAGGTCAGTCCCGTATTGGCATAGCGACGCGCAACTTCGTCGGCGAACAATGCATTTGAGAGCTTGGTCTGACCGTACGCCGAAAATGACTTGTAGTTCACTGCAGCCGAGAGGTTGTCAAACTGAATGCCTTCAGCGGGCGCCAAGCTATAACCCGTGCTTGATAGCATCACCACCCTGCCTGCAGCGGCCTCTACCTGCGGCAGCAGATTTCGAGTCAGCAGATAATGCCCCAAATGATTGACCACGAATTGCTTTTCAAGGGTTACGCCATTGACATCCACCTGCTCCAACTTAGGCAACGCCATAATGCCGGCATTGCACATGAGCACATCAAGATGTTGATTGCTTTTATTAAGCAACTCATCTGCTGCAATAGCGCATGCCGCTACTGAATCCATATCGGTAAGTTCACACACCAACGGTGTCGTTTGTCCCTTAACGCTGCTGCAGGCTTGCTCTGCTTTTTTTAGCGTTCGTGCTGTACCGATCACATGCGCTCCCCGGCTAGCAAGTGCACGCATTGATTCATAACCCAAGCCTGAGTTGCAGCCGGTAATGAGTATTGTCTTGCCGGAGAGGTCATATCCGGCCACCACGTCATCGCAGGTCGTCGCAAAGCCATAATCGCTGCGCGGCACCTCACTGATTAACGCCGGATTCGGACTCCGCCCGCGGGATGTCGCACAGCCTGGTAGCAGTGCGGCAATAGCCAAAGCTGAGCCTCCCTGAAGCAATAAACGACGATCAAAATGTAAGGTCATATCAGTATTCCTTAATGGATTTTTCCTGAGAAAAGCGAACTTAAGGGCTGCCCGCAAGCTGTGTTCCTGATAACAGCCACTCTACTTCAGGCAACCGCTATGCCGCAGGTTCTATACGCATGGGTGACCGCAGATAGACCGAGCGCAGGGTGACCGGTCGCCGAATGAGTGACACGGACTAAGATCAGCCTAATGCTTAACTGCCGTGCCGGCCATGTGCCTTTAGCCGCCGGCGCTATTAAGGGGTTTGCTTTGCTTAAGTTTGTGACAATTTCGGGTTCGCTCATTCTGGTTGTGATTCTACTTGCTGCCGCCCTCGGCTTCTACAATGATTACGATGTGCGACAGATAGGCTGGCTTCTCGACCGTTCCCCGGGCGCAGCTCGCCATCAGGACGTATTTGCAGTAGTCACGGGTTTAGCAATACTGGGCATGCTTGCCAGCATTATCTTTCACCGCGTCACAAAACAATCTCATCTGAATTTTTTAACTTTTAGCAAAATCGAATCTTTTTTATAAACCCATACGAAGTATTAAGTATGTGGAAATATTACGGTCAACATCGGCCCGATTTTGCAAACCAACCTCATGACCAGCAAGAGTCTGTATGGGATTATCCGCGGCCACCCGCACTGGTGGAGTGCGATCAACGCATAGAGGTTAGGGTCGCTAATCTATCCATTGCCCGTTCAGCTCGTTGCAAGCGGGTACTAGAAACAGCAAGCCCACCCACAATCTACATCCCACCCGAAGATATAGCCCTTGAACACTTAATTCTGGTAAGAGGAAACTCTTTCTGCGAATGGAAAGGTGCTGCTGATTACTGGGCATTAGCAGAATCAGTCAGATCACAAGCCATCGGCTGGAGCTACCCTGACCCGAAACCAGCCTTCGAAACCATCCATGACTGGATCTGTTTTTATCCTGGTAGGATTGAGTGCTATATCAATAACGAACGCGTCAGGCCTCAGGAAGGCGGCTTTTATGGTGGCTGGGTCACTAACAACATTGCTGGGCCTTGGAAAGGTGCGCCGGATACGGGGCATTGGTAGCTTGGCTATTTGGTTTACCCTATGTCGATAATTAGGCTGGACTGAAATACATCACGGAGAACCATCTTTGCTCGTTCTGCCATACTTTTCCCAAGGAAAAGCCAGGCTCCTCTGCTAGAGCAATAAATTCACAAGGAAAGATTTGTTGCACTCATAAAATTGCCATCAAATATCTGCAGCGAGACGAATACCAGAGCACTGCCAACGATCTCGAGGATAGAAAAAATTGCGATAACTTGAACGAATATGAAACGCTTGACTTAGACATGAGCCACCGCGCAATACCATCTGACCATTCATAAATTTACCATTGTATTCACCCACGGTACCCGACAAGGGTTTATAGCCAGGATAAGGAAGGTACGCGCTTTGGGTCCATTCCCAACAGTCACCATATAACTGATCAATTTTGTCGCTAGCATTACGACATGGTTGCGGCTGTAAGCGACCTGTATCAGCCAAATTACCAGCAACGTTTTGCAGCTGAGCTACACTTTCCCACTCCGCTTCGGTAGGCAGTCGCTTGCCTGCCCAAGCGGCATAAGCTTGAGCCTCGAAATAACTTAGGTGGCTAACTGGCATTGACTCGTCGAGGGTTTGCAAACCATCAAGCGTATATTCGAGCCACTGACCATCGAGATAACCCCAGTACAATGGAAACTTCCAATTACCCTGCTGCACTTCGTGCCAGCCATCTGCTAACCAATAATCTGGGTTCTCATAGCCGCCATCGGCAACAAACTCCCTATATTCGCCACTGGTCACCAAACGATCGGCAAATTTAAAAGGCGCGAGATATTCGATATGCCGTGGCTGTTCATTATCAAAACAAAACGCATTCTTGTAATGACCCGTTTCAAGCTTACCGCCCTCACAGAGAATAAACTTCAAAGGCGCAATTTTACTACTCGGAATCGTAGCATCGACTTGCTGCCGATAAGCTGGAAATAGAGGGCTCTGAAACAGGTTGTACTTTATATCTGTAAGAATAAGTTCTTGATGTTGTGCCTCATGATGCAAGCCAAGTTCGATACGCTGATGAATAAGGTCAATTTTTGGATGATCAACCTGACTCAATAAGTCAATAATCGAAGCATTCACCATTTCTCGATACTCGAACACCTCTGCCAATGTCGGGCGAGACAATAGCGACCGCTCTGCTCGGGGAAACTGCTCGCCAATACCGTTGTAATAAGAATTAAATAGCACTTCATACAGGGGATTAAGTGGCACATAGTCCGAACTGTATTCGCCCAGCACAAAAGTTTCAAAAAACCAGGTGGTATGAGCGAGATGCCATTTGGCAGGACTCGTTTCAGGCATCGCCTGCAAGTTGCAGTCCTCAGGTGTGAGCGTTGAGCACAGAGACACACTGGACTCTCGCAGCGCCATAAAAGTCCCAGCTATGGTTTCGGATTGTTGTGAAGCGAGGTCTATAGTATTAGATTTCATGGTGTTCAACGATACTCGACCCGTGCCGTCAAATCGACTGAATCCACGTCGCAACCAAGCTGCAGCCATGCGCCCTTTACTGACAACTGCAGAGCATTGAATCGCTTCCGTTGCAAACGAGACGACCAGTAAGCTGCCAACTGCACTGCTGCGGAGCCGGTTGCGGCATCCTCCGGCGAACCGTACTGCGGCGCGAAATAGCGAAACACAATGGCAGAACTACCACCAACAGCATCACTAGAACCGCCTACATCCTTAGACTTTGCCGTTACGATGAGAGCCCGCTGAGTCGCTACAATTAACGCGCCGAAATCGGGCTGCAAGGCTTTAAGCGCAGAACTGTCCGCCAATTCCAATACCAGATAACTCGAATCACCGCCAACAGTTGCAGCAGCCATCGGTTCTACGCCGAGTATGGCCGCAGTGAATTCCGGCACGGCGCACTCTACCGGTGACGGCTTGCTGTAGGTAAGAGTGATTTCGCAAACATCATTGGCTGAGTCTGTAGAAGCCAATCGCGCCTGCCAGTTTTGCTCTGCGTTTGAGAACTCAAGTACCGTTTCATCTTCTGTCTCTGCTGCGAACTGATCGAACACGACATGTGCCGCCGCGAGTGCTCCAAGACCGCAAAACTGTATGCGCTTGCCATCGGGGTTAAAGCTTTCGGCAACAAAGTGCTTGCCATCACCTGCAACAAACACCTGTGTATTATCACACGTATCATCGCCCGCAAAAAAAAACTCTGCGCTCGACAGTAGTTCGGTATCGGAAATACCCTCGAGAAAATGCACATTGGCTAAGTCCCCACTATGAGGATTCAGGGTATGCATACAACGAACCAGTCGCTGCTCAGTCATAGAGGTTCTGGGATACGCTAATCAACAAGCTGCACACCCTTCCAAAATGCGATGTGGCCTTTGATTTCGTCTGCGGCGGACTTAGTTTCCGGGTAATACCAGGCCGCATCGGCGTTCTCTTTGCCATCGACATCCAGCGTGTAATAACTGGCCGTGCCTTTCCAGGGACAGACGCTTGTGGTCGCGCTGGGCCTGAAAAATTCACATACAATGGCATCCTTCGGGAAATAGTGATTACCTTCAACCACCACTGTGTCGGTGGATTCGGCGATGATTGTGTTATTCCAGACAGCTTTCATAAGTTTTCCAGCATAAAAAATCAGTAAGAAAATATCCAGGCGGAGATTATAAAACAGGTCGTTTACTGCAGATTAAGCAACTAAAGTTTCGACTCGTGCCAATCCCAAGCAGTAGGCGCCAAGAAAATACTATCTAAGCCTCAACAGCCTCAACAGCCTCAACAACAATGGCCTTTCCAACTGCGAGTTCAAGATCCTCTTCGTTTAAAGACTTGTTTTTGCCTAGCCGAATGTCATGGTATGCAGCATCCTCTGGAAACAACGAAAGATAAGAAACCAGTTGCCCTTTTATATAGACAGGGTTATCAAATATCGCCTTTGCATCATAGTCAGCAGATTGACGTTTTATCAGCAAGTTAACTCTGGCGCCCTCACGGAGATTCCTCCACCACTGATTTTCAGCCGCAGTAAAACATCTCACAGTATCACCCTTCTGAATGTAGCGAACCGGCGTCGTAAAACGCTTGCCACTTTTCCTGCCGGTAAAGGTGATCAGCATCAGACTGTCGCTCAACACGCCATGAAACGGAGATCTCAGCAAAACGATCATTACTGGATTGATGATCTTGAATAACCACTCGGGGAGTTTCACATCAGCTCAACTTATAACAATCAACTGATAAACTATTCGCGACTTTAGGACGACCAGATTCACTTTTCTAGGCTTACTAAGCCCTTATGCGAGCTGCAGCACTGCATAAACTCAAAAAAGCCTAAACCCAAATTACAGGCATACAATGGTCACGCTGTACATGAGCTTGCGGCCGTTAAAACACCCAGAATATGCGCGCCGGATTTCAGGTCAAAAAAGACCGAGCCGTCCTCATTGATCGGCTTTTCGATTTCTCCCTCAAGCGCTGCCGACAAATCAAATGTCAGCATTTACTCGTTCCGTCCACACATTGATTGCAGGAACCGATCGCATGGCATAGAAATGCCACCTCTGCTTAAATGCTGCCAACATCAATCCAGCGAGCAGCGCATATGAACATCGTTATTACCGGCAGTACCCAGGGTATTGGCTTAGGGCTTGCCAAAGAGTTTTTGCGGCATGGGCATGACCTCATTATTTCCAGCCGCAGGCAAAATGCTGTCGAAGCTGTTGTGAGCGAGCTGCAAAGCGCCTGGCCGGAACGCAAAATTGCTGGTTGTGTCTGCGACGTTGGCGTTTATGCAGACGACCAGAGGCTCTGGGATTTTGCCGTTAGTGAACTGGGGCCTGTCGATATCTGGGTAAATAATGCAGGCACCGAAGTCGGTCAGGCCATGCTGTTTATGCAAGAGCCCGAAACCATTGCAGCCACCATACAAACCAACCTCACCGGCTTGATGTACTGCAATCAGATTGCGATTAAAGGCATGTACGGCCAGCCTAACGGCGGCAAGATTTTTAACATGGAAGGTTTCGGCAGCAATGGCATGGTGCGCCCTACCGTGAGTGTCTATGGCTCAACCAAATGTGCCGTCCGGCATTTCACCAAATCGATGGTGGCGGAACTCAAGGGCACCAACGTTAAAGTCTGTTACCTAAGCCCGGGTATTGTGATTACTGACCTGTTGGTGCCACCGCCAGAAAAACGCGGACGTGGCTGGGAAGAATCCAAAAAGATTCTCAACCTACTGGCTGACACCGTTGAAACCGTCACGCCGTTTCTTGTCGAAGGCATGCTTAACGCTAAAGACGGGGGCAATGCGGTTCGCTGGCTCACCCCACGCAAGGTCATCCGGCGAAAACTCATGTCTTACTTTAAAAAGCGAGACATATTTACGCCACTGGGCTTATAGTTTAAAAAAATAAGCCATAACAACTACTTTGGCGCCGCTTTTTTGGTCTAGATGTCAGCAACCTGACCCTGTTCGCAATAATAAAAAATCGCGAAGACCGCGTTTTTTTTCAGCATTACAATTGAGACGATCTCACGTCATAGCGATCAAGCAGCCTCACCTTGCCCCATGCATTCACAAAGTCTTCAACAAAAATTGCCTGCGCATCATCCGCACCATACACCTCTGCGACCGCACGCAACTCTGAGTTAGACCCGAAAATAAGATCAACCGACGTGGCTTGCCGCTTCAGTTTGTTAGTTGCACGGTCACGCCCATCGTAGACACCTTCCTGCTTATGTGACAAAGCCTCCACCTGCTGGCCGGTGCAACTGAAACTGTCCTGGCATTTGTGATTAGTGGCATCTTGAAGGTCATACGAAGACTCGCCTCAAATTCGCCGAATCGCTTGGCCGAGGCCTGCCAATTTATCGAGCCTCATAGCAAATATCAGGAGACAAGGACTCACATGGATCCCATTACCCAAGGCGTACTCGGAGCGAGCGTCCCTCAGGCTTTCGCCGCAAAAAAACATATTGTTGCGGCGACGGTATTTGGTGCTTTAGCCGGTATGTCGCCGGATCTCGACAACCTCATCCGCTCTGGCACCGACCCGCTGTTACGAATGGAATATCACCGTCAGTTCACACATTCGCTTGTGTTTATTCCGGTGGGTGCGCTGATATGTGCACTGCTGTTCTATTTTTTGTTCAGCCGGCGTTGGCAAATCAGCTTTAAATACACCTATCTTTACTGTTTTCTAGGTTATGCAACCCATGGTCTGCTCGATGCCTGCACCAGTTTTGGCACCCAACTACTCTGGCCATTCACTAACGAACGTTTTGCATTTAATACCATCTCGATTATTGATCCGCTGTTCACATTGCCGCTGCTGGTATTGGTCATTCTGTGCGTAATAAAAAAATCGGCACGATTTGCTCAAGTCGCTTTATGTTGGGTGCTGATCTATCAGGGCCTCGGATTTTATCAACATCAACGGGTTATGGGTATCGGCTCACAATTAGCCGAGCAACGCCAGCATATTCCCGTGCGTATGGAAGCAAAGCCCAGCTTTGGCAATCTGCTGTTGTGGAAAGTGATCTACGAAATAGAAGACGGCTACCACACCGATGCGGTGCGAGCAGCAAGAGACGTTACCATCTACCCTGGCGATTTTGTTCCTAAGCTAAATATCGATAGCGACCTGCCCTGGTTAGACAAAGATTCGCAACAGGCGAGAGATATTCAGCGGTTTGGGTGGTTCTCGAAAGGCTATCTCGCCCTCGACCCGAGCAATCCGCTGCGGATCACTGACATGCGCTATTCAATGGTGCCGAATGAGTCACAAGGGATGTGGAGCATATGGGTCGATCCAGCAGCCGCAAAGGGCGATCATGTCACAATGAAACAAGACAGAGACACATCAGCATCGAGACGTGCGAAATTAATGCTGATGCTTCAGGGTAACGACCTGGAGTCTGATTTATCACCTAAGCTCTAAGTAATTTTTAGGCAAAAATAATGCGGGCGAAATTACTAGCGCCTGCCGTCGTACCAAATACCTAAAGCCGACTTATCACGCATAGTTTTAAGCGGTCGCCAGAGCAAGCGCAGCATCTGCCCGGCTAATTCTTTCTCTGTATAAAGACCGACTTTGCGATTTGATGTGTGCAGCGGATAGTTTTTAAGCACCACAAATTTACTTTTATTCTGACGAGCGTAGTTCTTGATACGGCGAGAAAAATCGATTTCTTCTGCAACAAAAAGTTGTTCGCTGAAGCCGCCCAACTCAGCAAAAACATCGGCGCGACACACAACAAATGAACCCGCTGCCCAATTGAGGGTTTTGGACAACAACGACCAGGCGCGCAAAGCCCAAGCAGCAAGCCCTCGCATGTCATCCATATGCATCAAACTTCCGCACCCCACATGCTTACCCCCATTTATCATTTCCAACACCTCGGCTAACAGCCCAGACGACAAATCGCTGTCTGCATCGATAAAGATCAGCCAATCACCGGATGCCGCCATAGCCCCTGCATTGCGAGCCCTTGATATTTGATTCACGGCCTCAAACACAACCAAAGCACCAGCCTGCGCTGCCCGCTCCGCTGTATCATCGGTCGAATTGTTATTCGCAACAATGTATTCAACAGCAAACTCGTTGCCCGACTCAATCCGGCAAATCGCAACAGCCGCTGAAATATGGTTAAGACAGCGCTCTATCCACTCGGCTTCGTTATAGGCGGGAATGACAAATGACAGCTTCATAGAATAACAGTAGCAGACTAAAGAGCAGACAGAGAGGCCGCCTGAGGAATTTTTAAACAAAGTCCCACCAAATTCAGCTGCCGCGGGCCTTAGCACACCCTGCGGGCTCTGAATCCATTCACAGAAGCTCAACGTATACTTAGTTAACAGCACTTGGCGGCAACGTAATGACTATTAAACGACGCTCACTGGTACTGAGTCTAGCCATTTCACCATTTGTCAATTGGAACAGCGTTATGGCGGCATCAGGCGATAGCAACAAACTTGTGCTCACTAACTTCACTCTGGATGAGCCCTACTTCATCGGTGAGAGTGGGTGGCGCGGGTTCAGCGATAGAGTCATGGGCGGAATCTCTGATGCCGCCTTCGGTGGTGACGACATAGCGGGCAAGAAATGCGCCCGAATGACAGGTGACGTCACGCGGGAGAGCAATGGTGGTTTCATTCAAATGGCTATGTCCTTTGGGGGTCGTGATGCCCAGCTCGATGCCTCTGGCTACGATGGTTTGGAGCTGCTCGTTTACGGCAACAACGAAGACTATAACGTGCACATACGTACCGCCGATTGCGGGTGGTACGATCAATCTTACCGTGCGACCATCTTCGCCAAACCCGAATGGCAGATTGTTCGCTTGCCGTGGGATGCCTTTAAACCTAATGGGCTCGAAGCGCCTCTTGATATTGCCCGTATTAACCGAATTGCGATACTGGGTTGGATGCGGGAGTTCAAAGCTGATATTTCGCTGGCCGAAATGTCACTCTACCGCTGAAACCGAACAACGATATATGGGGTTGACCTTTTATCCACACCTTCTGAACATTCGAGAAATTATTATGCATCAGTTATTGGAAAAAAATTCCCTATGCGGCTAGGCACGCCTAACGTGGCTTTATTGCTGATTGTTGCACTCCCATCTTTGTCGGGCTGCGAACGTCAGCTAACGCCGGTCGTGATGGGTAGCGAAATAGATTTTC
>Ga0206683_10003291_pt1 | contig 10736 bp, 8 predicted proteins | sample M280m12015metaG_FD_155483 | JGI IMG/M metagenome (GOLD analysis project Ga0206683, IMG submission 155483) | Ammonia-oxidizing marine archaeal communities from Monterey Bay, California, United States - M2 80m 12015 | ecosystem: Environmental > Aquatic > Marine > Intertidal zone | place: USA...
ATAACTGCAGCAAGAGTTTTAGGCAAGTCAGATATAAATATTATATGGGCTTCTATTAAGCCAGTAATTTTGGTTTTAATTTTGGGCGTTTTAAGCTCTCAATTTTTTATTCCAAGTCTCTCTCAAAATTCTGAAGAAACTAGGTTAATGAAGCAAAATAGAATTAGTCTAGATGACGGCTATTGGCTTGCCTCTGATTCATCATTTAGTTATTTCAAGTCAACACCAAATTCTAATTCCATCCAAGATATTGTTATTTATAACTTAAATGATGACTATGAATTAAAGGAAATAAAAAGAGCTGAAGAAGCAAATAAGAGCGATAATTCATGGAGCCTATCAAATTTAGAAATAATTAATGTTGAAAATGGAGTTAAGGAATATTTCGAAGAGATGGACTGGGTTGATGGGCCGAAAGAAGAGAATTTTAAACTTATACTTTCTCCTAAGTATTTCTCGCTTACTAAACTCTACGAAAATGTAAGTGAAGAACAGTCCGAATATAGACAAAATCTTCTTTTATTGGAATTCTGGAGAAAGACGCTTCAGCCCATTTTTGCAATTTTATTGACTATTTTGGCTGCTTCTTTCGTTTTTGGTCCTGCTAGAGATCAGAAGATAGGGCAAAGAGTTCTAACAGGCATAATACTAGCTTTTTCATTAAGTATTTCTCAAAGACTTTTCGAGAGCATGGCCTTGGTTTCTTTTTTATCGCCACTTATGTCAGTTATGATCCCAATTCTTATAGTATTGGGGTTAACTTTTTTTATATGGAGATTTAAGTCTTTTTAAGATCAATAATCTGAGTATTAGTTAGTAAGTCCGATAGAGATTTATTGTCTTTACGAAACAAAATTAGAAAATACCCTATCCCGAAAATCAAAAAAGAAATTACCGAAATAAAGCATCTATATAAACAATCTTTAACGGACAGTCCATTATTGTTACTGATCAATTGAATTTTCCAAGCTTGCATGCCTAATGTTTGACCGTTATTTGCAAGCCAAAAGTATGTATAGAAGCATGGACCACTAAAAGTAATAATTAATAATTGAATGATACTTGCAAACTTATTTTCTTCAGTAGATCCTCCATTTATAAGAACAAGCAATAAGCTTAATGAAAGCATTATTCCTATAACTGCTAACGAGTCATAAATAAGGGAGAAGACTCTTTTAAAAAAACCTGCATCTTTCATAATAGTTTGGATATAAGAAATTTTTTGATTATTCTATAGATAAATTAGGAACATATTATGAATGAATTAACAAAAACAAGTAATGACACCTATTTCTTAGGACACCCAAAAGGTTTAGTTACTCTTTTTCTAACCGAGATGTGGGAAAGAATGTCTTATTACGGAATGAGAGGATTACTGGTTCTCTTTATGACAAGAGAAGTTGTAGAAGGGGGTCTTAATTTAGATACAGGCACTGCCATGGCAATTTATGGCGTTTATGGAGCTTCTGTATATTTCTTATGTGTTCCTGGGGGTTGGGTGGCAGACAAAATCTTTGGAGCCCAAAGAACGGTATTAATAGGCGCAATTATTATTACTTTAGGGCATTACATTCTTGCCCTGCCTTTTGAAAAAACTTTCTTTTTAGGCCTGGTATTCGTCTCTATAGGAACTGGTCTTTTAAAGCCAAATATTTCTACAATAGTAGGCCAACTTTATAAACCAGGTGACATAAGGGTCGACGCTGGATATACCATTTTTTATATGTCTATAAATATAGGCAGTATGTTAGGTTTTTTAGTTTGCGGTTATCTAGGAGAAAAAGTTGGTTGGCATTGGGGATTCGGGGCCGCAGGAGTAGGGATGACTTTTGGAGTAATTCAATATATTTTTTCGAAAGCTTCATTAGGGGAGGCTGGTTTAACTCCTACTCTTGAAGCAGAGGAGGACAGTTCAAGGTACTTCTCAATTTTTTCGATCGGTTCAGTTCTTTTATCCCTTGTAATTATTTCTGCTTTTGTAGGTTTGTGGACTATTGATCCAGAATTACTTAATCAAATAATTGTGTATTTGATATTGTTGGTGGCTATTTTTTACTTTGTGTATTTGTATTTATTTGCTGGGTTAAATAAAGTAGAGAAAGGCAACATTTCAATGTTGCTATTATTATTTATAGGTTCAGTTCTTTTTTGGGCAGGTTTTGATCAAGGCGGCTCTTCTTTAAATCTTTTTGCCAAGGACTACACAGATTTATTTATATTTGGATGGGAAATGCCCGCGACATTTCTACAAGTTGCAAATCCACTAATGGTAGTTATATTTGCTCCTTTCTTTGCAGCATTTTGGATAAATTTAGGAAAGCGTAATTTAGACTTGGATACACCCCAGAAATTCGCACTTGGATGTTTTTTAATGGCAGTTGGCTTTTTTGTAATGATCTTTGGTGTAGAAGTTGCTTTAGAAAATGAGAAAGCTGGCGTTAAGTGGTTATTATTGACTTACCTTTTCCATACTTTAGGAGAGTTGTGTTTAAGTCCAGTTGGTCTATCTGCTACTGCTAAATACGCACCTAAAAAATATAAAGGACAGATGATGGGTATATGGTTCTTATCCTCTTCTCTGGCTGCTGGTTTGGCTGGATTACTTGCAAGTAAATCATTTGAATCAGGCATATCTTCAATGCCAGACCTTTTTATGCAGATTATTATTGCTTTATGCGTTGTAGGAATATTGCTCTTAGTTTCCAATAGATTCGTCGAAGCAAAAGAATTAAAGGAATAAAAAATGAAAAGTTACATATTGGTCTTTCTTAGTATTTTTATGATTTCTTGTGAAGAAATTTCAAAAAAAACAAAACTCTTTATTTTTGACTGTGGTCTATTGCAACTTGAGGATATTAGTAATTTTAGTTTAAAGAACTCTGATACGAACGTAAGAGATTTATTTGTACCTTGCTACCTAATAGAACATCCTAAAGGAAAACTTTTATGGGATGCAGGATTGCCTATAGAGATTGCTGGACAAGGCTCCATTACAAGACCTAATGGAATAAAGGTTTCTTATAAAAAATCATTGTTGGATCAATTAGATGAAATCAATATTTCTCCAGATCAAATAGATTTCGTAGCGATTTCGCATATGCATTGGGATCACGTAGGGGCATCTTCAATTTTTCCAGAGTCCACGTTACTAATACAAGAGAAAGAGTATGAAGCAGCTTTTATCAGCCCAGATGAATATGATGTTTTTAATTTGGATGATTATTCTTCCCTTACCAAGAATCCAAGAGTTTTATTAAATGGAGATTATGATGTTTTCGGAGATGGTTCGGCGATAATTTTATCTGCGCCAGGACACACCCCTGGCCATCAAGCTTTATTGGTTAATTTAGAGAATAATGGAACTATTATCCTGTCTGGAGACTTGTATCATTTTGAAATCTCAAGATCTATGCAGGCCGTTCCTATTTTTAATACAGATAAAGAAGAAACCCTCAGATCTATGAAAAAAATAGAAGATATTGTTATAAAAGAAGATGCTCAGTTTTGGATTGAGCATAGTTTAGAGTTGGCGAATGGCTTAAAGCTATCTCCAGAATTCTATAATTAAATTCAGGAAAGGAGGCTAGAAAGAATTTTTTTATATATTTTATGTAATTCTTCTAAATCTTTTTTTCTTACAGACTCATTAACTTTATGTATAGAGTCGTTTCCTGGTCCAAGTTCTACAACTTGAGCTCCAGTTGGAGCAATAAATCTGCCATCTGAAGTTCCTCCATCTGTAGTACAAACAGGTTCAGTCCCTACAACATCCTTTATTGAGTTTGTTACAGCTGTTATGAGTTCTTTTTCTGTTGTAAGGAAAGGTTTTCCACCTAGTATCCAATTAATTTCATATTTGAGATCGTACTTATTCAAAATTGACTCAACATCTAGTTTTATTTGTTCTGCAGATGTTGAAGGAGAGTGACGTACGTTTAAATCCAATACCAAGTTTCCTGGAATAACGTTTAAAGCACCTGTCCCAGAATTTAAATTAGATATTTGCAAAATGCTATCTTGAAAACTACCAGTTTCGTCCTCCCAACTAAGTTTTGAAAGTTCGGCAAGAGGAGAGGAAAAACTATGAATAGGATTGTCGGCCTTATCCGGATAGGCAACATGACCTTGAGTTCCTATAACTTTAATCTTGGCAGAGATTGAACCTCTTCTACCAATTTTTATAACATCTCCTACTCGATTATCTGAAGTTGGTTCTCCAACCAGACACCATGTAATTTTTTCGTCTTTTTTTCCAAGGTATTCAACAACTTTACTTACTCCATCTACAGCAAGGCCTTCTTCATCGCTGGTTAGCAATACACCTATTCTTCCCGATAAGGTTGGTTTTTCTCCTAGGAAGTCTTCAATTGAAGTTACAAAAGCTGCAACACTTCCTTTCATGTCAGCTGCTCCCCGGCCATATAAAAATCCTTCTTTCTCAGTTGGTTTAAAAGGATCATGGGACCATTCTTCTATAGGTCCAGTCGGCACAACATCGGTATGCCCCAAGAAGACAAAAAGAGGGCCGCTCTCACCATAAGTTGCCCATAGATTCTTAACGTCGCCGAATGGCATGTGTTCAATTTTAAAATTAATTGCTTCTAGTCGTTTTGCAATGAGTTCTTGGCAGCCTTCATCAGAAGGTGTTATTGACTGTCTAGATATAAGCTCCTTAGCTAATTCTAATGTTGGATTCATATAAAATATTAATCGTTAGTGTGAAGTTGATCATTCAGAGACACTTTTTTTCTATTTGGTTTACATTGAATAGCACCAGTCAATGAATTCCTAATAAAAAGTTGATCATCTTTTGAAGATAGTTCGGAGGCTTTTACGGTCTTCACTAATTTATTATCTTTATCTAGAACTTCCACTTTAGATCCTGCAGTTAAATACAATCCAGCTTCGACAATGCACCTATCACCAAGTGGAATTCCCAAACCTGAATTCGCTCCTAGTAGACAATCTTCGCCTACAGAAATTTTCACATCGTTTCCACCCGACAAAGTGCCCATTGTGCTGCAACCGCCACCAAGATCAGAATTAGCTCCAATAACAACCCCGGCAGATATTCTTCCTTCAATCATTGCTGGACCTAGAGTTCCTGCATTGAAATTAACAAAACCTTCATGCATTACAGTTGTTCCTTCAGACAAGTAGGCTCCTAATCTTACTCTGCTAGAGTCAGCTATCCTTATTCCTTTAGGAATTACATAATCGGTTAAGCATGGAAATTTATCTATAGATCTAACGTATAGATAATCCAAGTGATCTCTTAATATATCAATATCTTCGGCGTCAATTGGCCCATGATTAGTCCATATTACATTAGGCAAGGCATCAAATATCCCTTCCAGATTTAAAGAATTAGGTTTAGCAAACCTTTTTGAAATAAGGTGAAGTTTTAAATAAGCATCTCTTACATCTTTAACAACATCATCCTTTTCAATTTTATGAATTATGAATTTTCTTTGCGGTAAATCTAGTTCTTCTTGGTCAATTTCGATTTTTCCCCCAGCTGTTTTCCAATTATTTATATAGTTTTTAACTTCATTATCATTAAGATCTTTTAATGTATTAAATAATTCTGATAGGTGTTGAAAAGTAGAACCTTCATCATATAGTGCAGGTGGATTAGTTAATGCAATTGGCACCCCACTCCAGTCTTCTTTTTTAGATCTTATTACTTCATATCTAACATCTAAGATTTTTCCACTTAGATTAGTCTTACAAGTTCCTACTGCTATAACAGGAAAAATATTCATTTCGTTATTATATGATTTGGATTAGCTCAAAGATATATCTAGATATTTAAGAAAAGTTTTTAAAGCTTACTGTAAATTAGATTTATTGCAGATAAGGCCTCTTCAATAATTTCAATATCATGGACTACGGCTATTCTAACAAAACCTTTTCCTGGATTAACTTTTTTATTTTCAACAGCTAAATATGATCCAGGCAAAACAATTACATTGCTTTCTTCGTAAAGTTTTTTAGCAAAAACTCGATCATCGCAAGGTACCTCAAGCCAAAAATAAAAACCACCTGAAGGTCTACTTATTTTTGGAACATCTTGGAGAGCTGAAATAGCAACTTCATATTTTTTATCATAATCCTTTCGATTTTTTTCTACATGCGCACTATCTTCCCATGCCCATTTGCTTGCCATTTGGGTTGGTAGGGATAGGGTTACCCCATGGTAAGTTCTATAAAGTAAGAGATCTCTGATTACAGATTCATTTGCAGAAATAAAACCTGATCTAAGACCAGCCAAATTTGATCTCTTAGATAGGCTATGGAATACCACAGCTTTTGAATTATCTTGAGTCACATCACAACATTCTAAAAGACCTGCAGGAGCAGCTTGAGAGCTTTCGTAAATATCCGTGTAACACTCGTCAGAACAAACTAGAAAATCATATTTTTCAGCTTTATTGAGTAGATTTATATAATCTTCCTTTTCAAGACAATACCCTGTTGGGTTAGAGGGGGAACAAAGAATAAATAATTGGCAGTTTTTCCATACATCTTCTGGCACTTCATCAAAATTAGGTTTGAAATTATTTTCCTCCAAAGAATTTAAATAATAAGTTGAAGCACCAGCCATGGTTGCTGCTCCTTCATAAATTTTATAAAAAGGATTTGGAATAATTACAGTAGGATTCTTCTTTGACGTATCTACAGTTGCTTGAATAAAAGAAAAAATACCCTCTCTTGATCCAGCTATGGGCAAAACATTCTTATCTGGATCAATAGATTTAATACCAAATCTACTTTTTAACCATTTGCAATAAGATTCTCTTAGGAAATATTCTCCTTTAGAGGTTGGGTATTTAGAATATAAATCTGAATGTTGATTTAAGAGATTTAATGCTTCTTTTGGAGGATTGTTCTTCGGTTCTCCAATATGAAGACCTAAAGTTTCCTCAACGTTATTCTCAATAGGTGATAATAATTCCCTTAAGAAGTAAAAGGGGTATTCGGTCAAAGAATCTAAATTTTTATTCATATGTTTGAGACACTCAAAGAAACATTCATGTCGTTAATTAAACTTTCAAGTTCCTTCTTCTTTAAATAGGGGGTATTTTCTTTAGAGGTAATGCAGAACTTGTCCTCAGCACGTTCTCCGTAAGTTGCTATTCTAGCTTTTCTAATTAAAGCGCCATGGTCAAGAAATACCTGACAAATAGAAGCTAATAAACCTGGTCTATCTGAACTTTTAATATCAATCTCCGTCCATCTGTGAGTCATATCATGTTTATACTCAATTATTGTATCTGTATTGAAATGCTTTAGATGTTTGGGCTGTCTTCTTTTAACAATCTTTGGAGATAGAACTTCTTGATCAAGCGCTTCTTTAAGTCTTATTGTTAAAGATTTAGCTGCACTGGAATTTTTCGAAATCACTTCTCCTGCTTGGTTGCTAATAGTTATAAAATCAAGGCAAAAACCATTCTTCATTCCAAATAATTTAGCATCTAAGAAATTAATGTTTTCAGAGTCTAATATCCCAATGATGGTTGCAAAAACATTAGCCCTATCTTTAGTACATACCATAATAGTGGACAAAGAATCAGGATCTTTCTCAATTATTTTAACCAAGCTTTCATTATTAAAGTTTTTTTGATCTTTAGCATGCAAAGCAAGGTCTCTAGAATTAAAACTTTCAAAATAGTCAGAATAAAAATTCTTCCAAGTCTTCTTCACCTCTCTAATATTAATTTTCTTATTCTTGGCTAACAAATTTAAGGCCATGGCTTTATTCTCTTCTGGAGAAAGTATTACAGAATCCTTATTGTTTAAGTATTCAAGCGTCTTGTTATATAGCTCACTTAACAAAGAAGAGTTCCATGAATTCCATAAATTAGGGTTAGTGGCACTAACATCTGCCACTGTCAGGCAATACAAGTAATCTAATCGTTCTTTCGTTTTAACTTTTTTTGCAAATTGACTTATCACATTAGGATCTGATAAATCTTCTTTTTGAGATTTAACAGACATTAGTAGATGGTTAACAACTAACCATTCAACAATTTCCTTATCTTCCTGTTTAAACTTATGCTTTGAACAAAATTTTCCAGCTATTGATTTACCTAAATCAGAATGATCTGATCCTCTACCTTTGCCAATATCGTGGTAAAGCCCGGCAATATATAAGATTTCAATTTTAGGAATATTTTGAATTAATTTTGTTGCTAAAGGATAAATGGTCGCTGACTTTTTAAGAATCATTCTCCTCATGTTTCTTAAGACCTGCAAGGTATGGGCATCCACTGTGTAAATATGGAAAAGATCATATTGCATTTGCCCAGTAACCCTTCCAAATTCAGGTAAATATCTTCCTAAAATACCAAGATTTTTCATATTTTCTAATTGAGTAACAATTAACCTATTAGATTGCAGTAATTGCAGGAATAAATTTATATTTTTATTCTTGGATCTGAAGCTTGAATCAATTAATCCTCTGTCTCTTTTTAGAAGTCTAAGTGTTTGAGAGGAAATGCCCTTTAAATGAGGATTTTCAGTCAGTCTTATGAACAACTCCAACAATAACGAAGGATTCTTTCTAAAACCATTCGGGTTGCTTAGATGGATGAGTTTATTTCTTTCGTAAAAGTTTCTATCTATTGTCTTCTTGCGAGATAGTTTATTTTTAGCTGTTATTTCTTTGCATGCCTGAAGAGCCGTTGAATTTATTTCAGAGATACTTAGGGCAGATCTGTAATATCTGTGCATTAATTTTTCTGCAGCGGCACTTGGATTAGTAATAGAAGGGAATAATTTATTAGCTATAGATATTTGATGTTCAAATAGCAATCTGTCTTCTTCTCTTTTTGCTTCCTCATGGAGTAGATATCTTATAGTCCACAGCCAATGCTTTGATTTATCGAGATTTCTCTTCTCATCGCTTGTTAGTATATTTTCTAGATCTATCTTCTCTTGAGAAAAGTTTCTTTGAAAGTTCTTTAACATCCAGTCAATTGTATGTATGTCTCTCAAGCCTCCAGGTGAAGATTTAACATTTGGTTCAAGATTGTATTCAGTATTGTTAAAGCGATTATGTCTATGAACTTGCTCTTCTAATTTTGCTTCAAAAAAATTTTTATTACGCCATAAGTTTTTTGTTCCTAATAATGCAAGATATTTATTAAGTATTTCTTCACTTCCTAGTAACTTCCTATGCTCCAACATATTAGTCATCGTTTTAATATCTTTTCTTGCTTGATTAACACTTTCTTTAGTGGTTCTGACGCTATGACCAACGTCCAATCCAAGATCCCAGAGATGACCAATGAATTTCTCTATTTTTTTTTGGTCTGATTTTGGCAGGGTTTTATCAGATAACAAAAGGAGATCTATATCAGAATAAGGGTGTAATTCTGCTCTTCCATAGCCACCAACGGTGAACACGCCTAAATTAGATATTTGATTTAATTTATGCTCTTTGGCAGTTTCAACTATCAAATGATCTGTATTTTCAGATCTTTTATTTAAAAAATATTCAATTCCTTTTACTTGCCTTCCTCTTTCTTTGTTTAGCCAGGAATTGAACTGAACAGACAAATTATCTTCGTTCTTATTCTTTAATTCAGAGAGTTGATTAGGCATTAAGGATTGAATCTAGAAATTCTCATCACTACGTTTAGTTAAGACTTCTGATCCTTCTTTTGTTACCAATATAGTGTGTTCCCATTGGGCAGAGTTTCTTCCGTCTTTAGTTTCAACAGTCCATCCATCTGATAACGTTTTAGTAAATTTAGTGCCTAAATTAATCATAGGCTCTATGGTAAAACACATACCTTCTTTAATTTCTAATCCAGTATTCGGGGTACCATAATGTAAGATTTGAGGCTCATCATGATAAACCTTTCCTATGCCATGACCGCAATACTCTTCAACTACTGAGTAATGATTCTTTTCAGCATGTTCTTGAATGGCATGACCTATATCCCCTAATTTAGCTCCAGGCATGACTGCCTTTATTCCTTTATAGAGGCACTCTTGGGTAATGTTAACAAGTCTATCGTTATGAGCTTCTGTTTTGCCTACCAGAAACATTTTAGATGTATCACCATGCCAACCATCTTTAATAACAGTCACGTCAATATTTAATATATCTCCATTTTTTAAGAACCTTTTATCATCAGGTATGCCGTGGCAAATGACCTGATTTAGGCTTGTGCATAATGTTTTTTCAAAACCTCTGTAACCAACATTGGCCGGTATGGCTTTTTGTTCTTCTACAATATAATCATGGCAAATCTTATCGAGCTCACCTGTAGAAATACCTGGTTTTACAAAATTAGTAATCATATCAAGGACTTCGGCAGCTAATTTTCCAGCTTCTCTCATGCCATTGATTTCTTCTATGCTTTTTATCATTGCTTAATTTTAGTATTGCTTAATCTTTTAATAGACACATTCTAAAGGATTTATTATAGTGTGGTTTTAATGCCATTAGGCCTTAAAAAACAAAATTGCGAACTTCAGGAGTATTACTGGTTCGCTTTTTTTTCATCCAAAATTCTCCAACTAACAAAAGAAATCAATGGATAATAAGATTATTATTCCATTAGATCTTGAATATTCTGCAGCTATAAATATGGCTAAGAATTTCGATGCAAATCTTTGTAGATTAAAGATAGGCAGCCAGTTATTTACTTCATCAGGTCCACAAATCATCAAAGAACTTAACTCTCTAGGCTTTGATATATTTTTAGATTTAAAGTTTCACG
>Ga0206683_10003298_pt1 | contig 10723 bp, 8 predicted proteins | sample M280m12015metaG_FD_155483 | JGI IMG/M metagenome (GOLD analysis project Ga0206683, IMG submission 155483) | Ammonia-oxidizing marine archaeal communities from Monterey Bay, California, United States - M2 80m 12015 | ecosystem: Environmental > Aquatic > Marine > Intertidal zone | place: USA...
AACATGGCTTGCCATTTTTATTGGTTTTTTGGGAGTTCTAATTATTATGAGGCCTGGTTTATCAATTTTTGATCCAAAATCTTTAATACCATTAGCGGGTGCTTTTTTTCTTAGTGTCTATCAAATAGTAACAAGAAAAGCTTCAGAAAAAGACTCTACCGAAACGTCTTTATTTTATACTTCAATAGTCGGCATCATATTAATGGGCATCATTGGGTATAATTTTTGGCAACCTTTAATGGAACAATCAATTTTATTTTTTATAGCTATTGGATTTTTCTTTTCTTTAGGTTTGTATTTTCAGATTATTGCCTTAAGTATGGCTAGAGCAGGAATTATTCAACCTTTTCATTATACCTTAATATTTTGGGCAATAATTCTTGGTTATATTTTTTATGATGACTTTCCTGATAATTTTACAATTCTTGGAGCACTAGTCATAACAATTTCTGGTATCTATGTTTTGGTTAATCGTCAGTCTTAAATAAATTTCTTTTTCTTACTTCAACCAGCCACATTTTATACATTTCAATTAGGTTGTATTTTTTAGTGGGTCTAATAATTGATAAAGATAAAGTATTTTTTTTCTTTATATTAAAAAGTATACTAGCACCTAAACCAGTCCCAATCTCTTTATTGTTTTTGAAAGTTTGTTGATTTTTTCTCATTGAAGCAATTATATTCATAATGTGTACGTTCTTAGTAATTGGTCCATCTAATATTAAAGTATTTTTTGAATTCATTTGGTCTAAAACAAAGTTTAGGACAAAACTAATGTAAACGCAAACTAATGAATATCTTTCATGTTGCTTTAAAGATAATAATTTTTTTTGAGTATAGTTTGTGATTACAAATGGACCTCCAGAAGTATAACTTGGGAATATTAAATTTTCTTCTAATGTAGACTTAGAAATTTTGAAATTTATTGAGGAAATTTTTAATTTTTTAGTAAGCAAGTCATATTCTCTTCCTCCCATAAATCGCATTGTTGGCACACTTTTACCAAATACATTTATACCACAAAGCATATCATAATTTGGTTTCAATTTTTTTATATCTGTTTGTTGGTTAAGAGTAATATACCAAGTTCCTGTTGAGACTAATGTGAAGTTTTTTAAATATGAATTTAGAAAATATAAATAAGATGCATTACTATCATGCACTCCATTTAAAATATTAATTTTGTTACCATTAATGGTACAATTACCAATAATATCCCATGCTTTTTTTATAGGTGGAAATTTTTTTTCTATTTTTAACTTTCTAACTAATTGAGAGTATTTATTCGTTTTAAAGTTCCAAAGATAACTATGACAACCTACATAAGTTATTTCTGTTGAAAAAACTTTAGATAATTTCCAAGAAACATACTGAGGGTAAGAAAGAATATATTTAGTTTTTTTTAATATAATAGGAAATTTTTTATAAAAATAATAGATTTGCATCCCTGTGTTTAATCCTCCTTCAAGTAAAGGAGTGAAAGAAGATGAAAATTTAGGCTTAATTTTTAAAAATTCTTTTTTATATTTATCAAAACCAAATTCATAATCTGTACATGCAATAATTTCATTATCATTGTTATCAATAAAAGCTAAACCTCCGGCATGAGCGGTGCATACAAAATTTTGTAAAATATTTTTTTTTGATTCTATTTTTAAACTCTTAATTAACCAATTAATAATTTTTTCTACTTTAAGTGTTCTAATCGTCTTTTTATAATATCCAATTTCTTGTTTGGTTTTGTATTCTTTTACTATGTTATTATTATTTTTTAAAAAAATTAATTTAACATTTGTTTTTCCGATATCTAAAACTACATTTAGTATATTTTTTTGTACTGCCATTACCTAGTAAATGAAGTAATATTTCCTCCATCAACATTTAAAATATTACCAGTTGATTTTATTGATTTAGAACTAGCAAAGAAATATACTCCTTCTGCAATATCCTCAGGTAAAATACTTACTTTTAATAAACTTCTGTTTTTATAAAATTCTTCAACTTTATTAATTGATATTTTGTTATCTTCAGCTCTTTGTTGTTTCCAATCACCACTCCATATTTTTGAATTTTGAATAACTGCGTCTGGATTAATAACATTAGATCTAATTTTATATGAAGCCCCTTCTAGAGCAATAGATCTTGATAAATGAAGTAAAGAGCTCTTTGCAACACTATATGCTGACGCTCCCTTCGAAGCATTCAAACTATTTTTGCTAGATATAAATATGATAGAGCCCCCATTATTCTGATTAATCATATTTTGATAAACTTCTCTGCTAATTAAAAAACACCCTTTAGACAGCACGTCCATATTTTTATCCCATAATTTTGTAGAAGTTTTTTCAAAAAGTGCTGCTGAAGCAAATCCTGCATTTGCCACTAAGATATCAATTCCACCAAATAATTTAACACTCTGATTAACAGAATTTTTAACATCAGTTTCGTTTGTAACATCCATTAGAAGAGATTTGACTACATCATTACCATACTTATCAGCATATTTTTTATGAGTTTTCTCAAGAGGTTTTTTATCAATATCTGTTAAGATTACGCAGCAACCTTCTTGAAGAAATTTCTTTGCCGTTGCTGAGCCTATACCACCTGCTGCCCCAGTAATTAAAGCTACTTTGCCTGCAAATTCTTTTTCAGGAGGCATTCTTTTTAATTTTGCCTCTTCTAATTCCCAGTATTCAATTCTAAAAGCTTCTTTTTCAGTTAATCCAGTATACTTAGTAATACCCTCTGCACCTTTCATTACATTAATTGCATTACAAAAGAATTCACTTGCGACTCTTGCAGTAGGTTTATTTTTAGCAAATGACATCATTCCAAATTCAGGAATTAAAATTATTACTGGGTAAGGATCTCTTAAATTTGGTGAGTTCTTATTTTTATTTCTTTGGTAATATTTAGTGTAAGCTTGCTTATACTTGGATAAATGATTTTGAATTACATTGTTTAATTTACCTTCTTTCTTAATTAGACTGCTCAATGATGGAAGAACTAAAGGTAATCTTTTTGTTCTCAAAAAATGATCCGGACAAGAAGTACCGATAGAAGCAACTTTTTTTAAATTTTGAGAATTTACGAATTCAAGACAAGTTTGAGATTTATCTAAATGTAAAATTTTTGAATTATCAATTGATAAATTTCCTCGTATCACAGAGATTAGTATTTTTTCAAACTCAGTATTAGATTTATTTTTAAATACAGGTTTTCCAAAAGAGTATTTCTTAATTGAGTTATTGAGATAGATTTGCGCTTTTTTAATTATATCAATAGAATTTTTATAACATTCTTCATTGGTGTTTCCCCACGTAAACAAGCCATGATGACCAAGAACAATCCCAATAATATTTTTATTATTCTTAATTAGTTTTTCCATTTTCAAACCTAAATCAAAACCTGGTCTTTGCCAATCAAGCCATCCTATTTTATTTTCATAAACTTTTTTAATAATATCCTTCCCGTTTTTCATTGTGGCAAGTGCAATTATTGAATCTGGATGCGTGTGGTCAACTTCTGGGAAAGGAACATAAGCATGTAAAGGTGTATCTATACTAGCGGCTCTTGGATTATTATTAAATGTACACATTGGATAATAACCTACCATTTCGTCTTCATAATCAAAGCCTCTATAAACATCTTTTAAACTTTCAAGTTTTTCCATATATAAACTAGCAAAGCCTTCTTTTTTTATAGAGCCAAGATCACCACCTGAACCCTTAACATACAATATTGTTTGATTATTTTTGTTTATAGGATCTTTAGAAATAATTTTAGATGATGTATTTCCGCCACCAAAATTTGTAACTCTTAAATCACCTCCAAGGAGATTTGATCTAATTATTAGTTGTTCGATTTTACTTTTTTTATTAAATTTTTTTTGCCATTTATTTTTTACTATTTTTTGAAATCTCATAACGCACTATTAATTCAAACATTTAATAGCTACAATAGAAAAAATTTTTTTTATTTTCAAAAGTGGTCATAATTTTTCAATTATTTTCAAATTAATCGAATTAAAATTTTAAAATGATTGATTAAATTAATTTTTTATAGATAATATTTTAAAAATTAATGGAGGAAAAATGAAAAAATTATTTTTAGTATTAATTTCCACTATTCTTTTTACTTTTAGTGCAACTGCAGCAGATATGCGTATTGCACTTGTTGTTAAAGGATTAGGTATTGGTTTCTTTGAAGCTGCTGCTGAAGGTGGAGAAGAAGCTGCAAAAGAAATTGGCGGAATTGAGGTTATTTATACTGGACCTGCTACAACTACTGCTGAGGCTCAGATAGAAGTTATAAATTCTTTAATTGCACAAAAAGTTGATGCAATTGCAATTTCTGCAAATGACAGAGATGCTCTTGTTCCAATAGGAAAAAAAGCAATGGCAAGAGGAATCACTATTATTTCTTGGGACTCAGGCATTGGTGAAGATGGTAGAGTAATGAACTTAGATCCTTCTAATACCGCACTAATTGGTTCATCTAATATTAAGTGGATGAAAAATTCTATGGGTGATGAAGGAGAATTTGCAATTTTAAGTGCAACAAGTCAAGCTACTAACCAAAATGCTTGGATTGAAGAAATGAAAAAAGAATTTGCGAAACCTGAATATTCAAAAATGAAGTGGGTAGATACAGTTTATGGAGATGACTTGTTTGATAAAAGTTATCAAGAAGCTTTAGGGCTTTTCAAAAAGCACCCTAATCTTAAAGGTATCATTGCACCTACTTCTGTAGGGATTGTTGCTGCAGCAAAAGCAGTTGAAGATCAAGGATTAGTTGGCAAAGTTTTTGTTACTGGACTAGGTCTTCCTAGTGAAATGAAAGCTCACGTCAAAAATGGTTCTGCAATTCAATTTGGAATATGGAATCCTATTGATCTAGGATATTCAGCAGTTTATCTATCTTATCAAATAGCTACTGGAGCATACACTGGTCAAGAAGGTGAATGTATCCCTACTGGAAGAATGGGTGAAATTTGTATTGGAGCAGGTAACTCTGCAGCAATGGCAGATCCATTTATTTTTGATGCTTCAAATATAGATAAATTTGCAGAAATATTTTAAATTATAATTTTAGATAAATACGACCCTTTTATGGGTCGTATTTTTATTTATGAAACTAGAACTTAAAAAAATATCAAAGTTTTTTCCTGGCATAAAAGCTCTTCAAAATGTTAATTTTCAATTAAAAGAAAATAGTATTCATGCATTGTTAGGTGAAAATGGTGCAGGAAAATCAACTCTAGTGAAAATTTTGTGTGGTGTGTATCAGCCAGATGAAGGTTCGATTTATATAGAAAAAAAACAAAAAAATATAAGCAATCCAGCTACTTCACTTGAATTAGGTATATCGGCAATTCATCAAGAGTCAGTTATGTTTGATGAACTTAGTGTAATGGAGAATATTTTTATAGGTAATCATATAATAAAATCTAATAAATTAGTTGATTGGTCTGCAATGGAAAAAAAAACTAAGGAACTTTTAGGAAATTTAGAAGCAGATATTAAACCAGATGAAAAAATTAAAGATTTAAGTATAGCGCAAAGGCATATTGTTCAGATTTCTCGATCTTTAGTACATGATGCAGATATTGTTATTATGGATGAGCCTACAGCATCTCTTTCACAAAAAGAGATAGATGAATTATACTCAATAATAAGAAATTTAAAAAAAAATAACAAATCTATTATTTTTATTTCACACAAACTTGATGAAGTTTTAGAGGTTTGTGATGAGTTTACAGTTCTTAGAGATGGAGAGTTAATTAAAACGGATTTAATTGCTAATACTAATAAAGATCAGCTCGTGACTTACATGGTTGGAAGGGAGATTAATCAAATATTTCCTAAAAAACTAGTACATATTGAGGATGAAATTTTTAACATAAAAAATTTTTATAAGAAAACACAATTTAAAAATATTAATTTCAGTTTAAGAAAAAAAGAGATTTTAGGTTTTTATGGATTGGTTGGTTCAGGAAGATCAGAAGTTATGAAAACAATTTTTGGGATTAATAAATTTGACGAAGGTGAAATTAATTTTAATAATAAAAAAATAACAATTAACAAGCCTAAAGATGCTATCAAAAATGGGATAGTTTACCTTTCTGAAGAAAGACAAAATCTAGGTATGGCAGGACTAATGTCTGTGAAAGATAATATCAATATGGCCATAATGGATAAAAACTCTGATTATCTTATTTTAGATAAATTGAAAGATTTACAAAATGCTTCAGAGTTGCAAGAAAAATTGAATATAAAAGTTTCTTACTGGAGTCAACTTGCACAGAGCTTATCTGGTGGAAATCAACAAAAAACAGTTATTGCAAAATGGCTTTCTACTAAACCTAAAATTTTAATTTTAGATGAGCCTACTAAAGGAATTGACGTTAAATCAAAATCAGCTGTACATGAATTTATGGGTGAGCTAGTTGATACTGGTATGTCAATAATCATGATCTCATCTGAACTTCCAGAAATATTAGGAATGTGTGATAGGGTAGTAGTTATGTATAAAGGTTTAATTAAAGATATTTTAGAAGTACCTAATACCTCTTCTGAAGAAATTGTAAAACTAGCAAGTGGTGAATAATTAATGATCAAATTGTTAAAAAATAGAGATTTTATTTTATTCGCTATAATTATTTTTGGAGTCATTTTGATTGGTTTTGCTAATCCTTTTTTTGTAAAACCATCTAGTCTTTCTGATGTTCTGACTGACACGTCTATTTTGATTATTTTAGCACTCAGTCAGATGGTAGTTATTTTAATAAGAGCAATTGATTTATCAGTTGCTTCAAACTTAGCTTTATCAGGAATGCTAATTTCTTTACTTTCAACAGTCTATCCTGAGCTACCTGTAATATTTTTTATTTTATTGTCATGCTTAATTGGAACTTTTTTGGGAATTTTAAATGGTGTTTCTATAGCAATCCTTAAAGTTCCTTTTATTGTAACTACACTCGGCACATTAAGTATTTATAGAGGGCTTATATATTTTGTTAGTGATGGGAAACAGGTTTACTCTCATGAATTTTCTGAAAGTTTTCTTGCATTAATACATTATAAATTTCTTTCTTTATCTTTTCTATTTTGGGTAGCTATTGCAGTTTTTATCATAATGTACTTACTGTTAAATCATACAAAGTTTGGAAGAAATTTATACGCTCTTGGTGGCAATCCTGAAGCTGCAAAATATATTGGTATAAATGAAAATAAATATATTATTTTAGCTTATTCAATTTCTGGTTTTTTTGCGGGATTATGTGGTTATTTGTGGGTAGCAAGATACTCAGTAGCCTCTACACAAATTGCCATAGGGTTTGAACTAACTGTTATTTCAGCATGTGTTGTAGGAGGAATAAGTGTAATGGGAGGTGTAGGTACTGTGGTGGGATGTACTCTTGGTGCTTTATTAATTGGCTTGATAAGAAATGCATTACCTGCTGTTGATATTTCACAGTTTTGGCAATTAGCAATATCTGGAGCAATAATATTGATAGCCATTATAATTAATACAAAAACTGAACAAAGAAAAGATAAGACAATAATGGTTGAATGATGAAAAATATAATACCTGAAAACCCTCCATTTAAGTTACTAAATATTCTTTATAAAAAAGAGTTTATTTTATTTATGGTATTATTTATTATAATACTTATTAATTCAAATGTTTCCCCATACTTTCTTGATTTATATAATCTAATTGATAGCACTTTCATATTTAGTGAAAAGGCTATTATAGCATTAAGCATGACTTTTGTTATTATTGCTAGACAAATAGATTTGTCTGTAGCATCAATAATGGCTGTTGCTTCATGTGTTCTAGGTTATACAACTAGTATTGGTCTTGATACTTATCTAATCATTACGTTTACACTTTTAAGTGGCATTATGTGCGGTGCATTTAATGGTTTTATTATTACTCGATTTGCTATTCCTTCAATCATTGTGACTATTGGGACTATGTCTTTGTTTAGAGGTTTAGCTTATTCTTTTCTTGAAGATCAATATTATAATAAATTTCCTAAATTTGTAGTTTCACTGGGAAGTGATTATTTATTTGGTTACATACCTTATGCCTTTTTAACATTCATTATTTTATCATTAGTTTTTGCATTTATTTTACACAAAACAATTATTGGAAAAAGAATTTATTCAATTGGAAATAATCCTGAGTCTGCTCAATATACAGGTATAGAAGTTGATAAATATACTTTTGTTTTATTTACACTTAATGGACTTTTCTCTGCAATAGCAGCAATATTTTTATCAGGAAGGTTATCAAGTGTAAGACCTAATATTGCTTTTGGTTGGGAGCTAGAAATCATTACTATGGTAGTTCTCGGTGGAGTATATATTTATGGAGGATCAGGTTCTATACTTGGCGTTGTCATATCGATTTTTATTTTGGGAATGCTATCATTTGGATTAGGTTTATTAAATGTACCAGGTGTAGGAATAATTATTTTTACTGGTCTTTTATTAATATTAAGTATTGGTTTTCCTTCATTTATTAAATATTTTAGAAGTAAAAATGAGTGATTTAGGAAAAAAAATATGGGTATTTCCTGATGCCTTTATTCCTCTTGAAGGAGAGCCCTATAAAACTACAAATAGTGGTAATCAATATGGTCACGAGTCTTTATGTATTATCAACTCTTCAAGTTTAATTGCAAATCTAAGTATTGATTTTTTATACGAAGACGACGATCCAATTGAGAATTATATAACTACCATTGGCATTAAAAGAAGCTTACATCTGAGATTAGATAAAATAGAGATTAAGGGTGAAAAATTGCCAAGAGAAAAACCTTATTCAATAATTCTTAAAAGTGATATTAAAGTTGTTGCTCAATTATCTAGACTTGATACAACTTCTAAATATAATTCATTTATGACTTCTTTAGGATGGGGAACTGATGTTTAAAGCTGTAGAAAAAGACTTAATAAATGAACAAAATATTCAACTGAAATCTGACCTTCAACATGACTTTGAGTATCTTGAGAAAAAATTACAAAAAATACATATTGATATTCACGATATAAAAGAAAAGATCAAAAATTTTCAAGTCGCAGTTCCTACTTGGGGAGTGGGTACAGGTGGCACGCGCTTTGCGAGATTCCCTGGAATCGGTGAGCCCCAAAATATATATGAAAAAATTGAAGATTGTGCAGTTATCAATGATCTTGTTGGGATAACTCAAAAAGTCTCACCACATTTTCCATGGGATAATGTTAGTGATTTTAAAGAGCTAAAAGAATTTGCAGATAATTTTAATATAGGATTTGATGTAGTAAATTCTAATACTTTTCAGGACAATGGAGAGGATAATTTAAGTTTTAAATATGGAAGCTTAACTAATGCAAATCAATTTGTTCGTGAAAAAGCAATTGAAGTTAATGTGAATGCTATTAAGGCGGGTATAACTTTAGAATCTAAAGGGCTCACAGTTTGGGTGGGAGATGGGGGAAACTTTCCAGGTCAAATAAGTTTTTCAAATTCTCTTAATCGATACATAGACTCAATGAAAAAAGTATATTCACATTTACCTGAAGATTGGAAAGTATATCTAGAACATAAACCTTATGAGCCTGCCTTTTATTCTACAGTTATAAGTGATTGGGGAACAAGCTATATATGTGCAAAAGAATTAGGTGAAAAAGCTCTTTGCTTAGTTGATTTAGGACATCATTTACCAAATACAAATATTGAAATGATTGTATCAAGGTTAATAGGTCTAAATAAACTTGGTGGATTTCATTTTAATGACAGTAAATTTGGAGATGATGACTTAGATGCAGGCTCAATCAATCCTTATGAGTTATTTTTAATATTCAATGAACTTAGTTCAGCGAGTCAAAAGGGTAAATTAAATCATATCTCATATATGATAGATCAATCTCATAATGTCACAGATCCCATTGAAAGCTTAATTCTAAGTTCAAACGAAATCGTTAATTGTTATGCAAAATCTCTTCTGGTTAACTACAATATTTTAGAGGAATATCAGGATAAAGATGATGCTATAAAGGCTATGCAGTTATTAAAAAATGCTTTTAATACTGACGTCAGTGCAATTACAGCAATGGCGAGGTTAGATAATTTAAATGCGATTGATCCTATTCAAGTCTATCGATCACTAAATTATAAGCAAACAAAATCAAAAACAAGAGTTACAAATAAAGGCGCTTCTTCTGGAATAGTTTAATTTGTTGTTAAAATTGCTTTGAAATTATTTTTTAATTGATTTACTTTATAATCGAGTTTTTCTGTAATAATTACATCTATTGAACTAAGCGGACAAATAATAAAAGAGCCATCTTGTTTATAAAATTTTGAATTATCCACTAACAAAATAATTTCATCTGAAATACTTATTAAACCTGTTACAAATTTTACAAGATTTTCATCATCTTCTAGTAAACCTAATTCACTTAATGATCGGCAACTTAAAAAAAGTTTTGAAGCATGAAAATGTTTAATTGCATCAAAATTAAAAGGACTTAAAATCAAACTATTGTGTTCATAAATTTTTCCACCAGGTATTATGACGTCTTTTATATTTTTATTTATAAGCTTTGTTGCTACACTAAAAGAATTCGTTAAAACCTTTATATTCTTATTATCAATATAATCCGGTATCAATGAACAGGTTGTTCCACCATTAATGATTATATTATCATGATCATTTATTAACCTTGCT
>Ga0206683_10003304_pt1 | contig 10709 bp, 15 predicted proteins | sample M280m12015metaG_FD_155483 | JGI IMG/M metagenome (GOLD analysis project Ga0206683, IMG submission 155483) | Ammonia-oxidizing marine archaeal communities from Monterey Bay, California, United States - M2 80m 12015 | ecosystem: Environmental > Aquatic > Marine > Intertidal zone | place: USA...
CTTTGAGAGCAAATAGGGTTGACGGTCCTCACTCTGCTTTTAGAGGAGATTATAAATTAGATGATCCACCTGATGAGGAAGATTAATGAATCCATTTCAATATGCGAATGACTTGATGAACAAAAAAGAATATGTTGGTGATTGCATTAGAGAACGAAAAGATTATAAACCATTTTTTGTAAATCGTTCTTTATCTTATCAACCAGATTTAATTCATTATGCAAATATGATGAATGAGAATCCAATGCTTGAGAAGAAAGCTCATTACGATTTCTTACATCAAACAGTTGATAAAAGAAAAAGACCTTTTCGACCTTGGATTAAAGCAAAGAAGTTAGATGATTTGGCAATAGTCAAAGAGTATTATAAGTATAGTAACAAGAAAGCATTAGAATGTTTGGATATATTGACTGAGGATGATATAAACTATCTTAAAGAACGGCTGAAAAAAGGTGGAAAATCTCCATAGTATAAATATTATATAATGATTTAGTTAATGAATTGAAAAGGAGATATTACAATGGAAGATGTAGCGAAATGGTCAATAGATGATATGGTTGAAGTGAAGCTGAAAGAAGATGATGATTTTTTAAAGGTCAAAGAAACACTCACTCGTATTGGAATAGCATCAAGAAAAGAAAAGAAGTTATTTCAATCTTGCCACATATTACACAAACAAGGTAAATATTACATAGTTCATTTCAAAGAATTGTTTGCACTTGATGGTAAGCCCACAAACATTTCAGAGAATGATGTTGAACGAAGAAACACAATTGCAAATCTTTTGCATGAGTGGGAACTTGTAAGTCTTGTCATTCCAGAAAAAGCACAACCAACTGTTCCGATTCGACAATTAAAGATTCTCCCATTTGGTGAGAAAGATGAGTGGGACTTGCAAGCAAAATATAGTATAGGTAATGTTGGAATCAAAACTGTTGGTGAGCATGAAGCTAAAGGTGCCACAGAAATTGATCCAAAAGTTTTTGAATGATAGGAGAATGGTTTATGAACATTAAAGTTTTGAGAATGATTACAACAGAAGAATTAATTGGTGAATGGAACCCGGAAAAAAATTGTATTATTAATCCTGTAGTAATGGTTCCTGTGGCTAAAGATAAGATTGGGTTTCAGCCATGGATTACGTTGGGAGAAGATGAAGAAATCTTTTTGAAAGATGAACACATCATGGCCATAGTGACACCAGATACAAAATTACAAAATGAATATAGTAGGGTTTTTGGTTCGGGACTTATAATGCCCGAAGAAAGTGAGATAGTACATTAAGTTGTTCCCTGTTTTTTGCCCTCTTTTTTGATATAATTATATAATGAAGTTTTACACCTACATTGGATTACATCGCAATCAGATATATGTTAGAGAGTTTGATGGTAATGAAGAACATTCATATACCACAGGCTTTCAACCAACCATGTATCTCAATGCCCCACCTGACAAATGTAAGTTCAGAACATTAACAGGCAAACCAGTTGCTGATATAAAATTTGATGACATTGGAACGTGTCGTAATTTTATTAAAGAGCATAAAGGTGTTGTTGGTTTTCCTGTATATGGTAATCCAAATTATCCTATCCAGTATATCTCTGAGAAGTTTCCAAAGAAGTTCCAATGGAACATGAACAAAATTAGAATCTATACAATAGATATTGAAGTATCAGCTGAAGATGGTTTTCCAAATATCCAAGCAGCTGCATCTGATGTTACAGCAATCACAGTTCATAATAGTTCAACAGATGAATATCATGTGTGGGGAACAGGTGGTTATGTTCCACACGATCAAACAAAAACTATTTTATATTACGAGTGTGATGATGAAGATGATTTGATCGAGGACTTTCTTCAATGGTGGGAAACTAATTATCCACATATTATTACTGGTTGGAATTGTAAGTTCTTTGATATTCCATATCTAGTCAATCGTATTAAGTACCTTAATAAACAACCAGCAAGATTATCTCCTGTTGGTTTTTTAAATGATAGAAGTGTTACGATAGCTGGTAGAGAGAATCAGTATTATACTCTTGTTGGTATATCAACATTAGATTATATTGATCTGTATAAGAAGTTTACATATAAAGTTAGAGAATCATATCGTTTAGATTATATTGGTTCAGTAGAACTTGGATTGAAAAAGGTTGAAGTTGAAGATGTACAGGGATATGATTTGTATAAAACAAATTACCAGAAGTTTATTGAATACAATATTCGTGATGTTGAGATTGTAGAGAAGCTTGAGGAGAAGATGAAGTTACTTGAGTTGGTTATCACGTTGGCATATGAATCTAAGATTAACTTTGAAGATGTATTCTCTCCCGTGAGAACATGGGATGCTATTATCTACAATTTCTTGAAACGTAAGAACATTATCATTCCACAACAAGCAGATCAAGATGAACGAAAAGATATTATTGGTGCATATGTTAAAGAACCACAGGCTGGATTGCATAAATGGGTAGTGAGTTTTGATCTTAATTCTCTATATCCACATCTGATTCAGCAGTATAATATTAGTCCAGAAACGAAATGTGGGATGGAAGATGAAGTATCAGTTAATAAGTTATTAGATCAAGAACTGGATACCAATTTTCTAAGAGAGAATAAACAATGCATGACACCAAATGGTCAATGCTTCACAAATGAGTTTAAAGGATTTCTTCCAAAGTTAATGGAAGATATGTATAATGAACGAGTAGAGTTCAAGAAGAAGATGTTGCAAGAGCAACAGAAATTAGAAGATGGCAATTACACAAATAAACAAACAGTCGTTAATAACATATCCAGATGTAATAACATCCAGATGTCTAAAAAGATTTTGTTGAATAGTGCTTATGGAGCATTAGCTAATCAACACTTTCGTTATTATTCACTTGAAATGGCTGAGGGCATAACTACAGCAGGACAGCTTGCAATCCGTTGGATTGATAAAAGTATAAATACATATATCAATAAACTTCTCAATACTGAGGATATTGATTATGTCGTTGCTTCAGATACGGATAGCATATATGTTACGTTTGAACGATTGGTTCATCAAGTGTTTACGGACACAGATGATGCTAATAGCACTACAAAAATTATCACCTTCTTGGACAGGATTAGTAAAGATAAAATTGAACCTTTTATTAATAGCAGTTACAAAGCTCTTCATTCGTATGTAAACTCATATGCACAAAAGATGCAGATGGGTCGTGAGGTTATTGCAGACAAGGGCATCTGGACTGCAAAGAAAAGATACATACTGAATGTTTATGATTCGGAAGGGGTAAAATACAAAGAGCCCAAACTCAAGATAATGGGCATAGAGAGTGTTCGCAGTTCTACGCCCGAGTGGTGTCGTAATCATATTCAAGACTTGATTAAGATTATCATTAATACTGATGAAGATACTGTTATGAAAAGTATAGCAGAGTATCGTGAAGAATTTAATAATTTATCTTTTGACCAAATAGCATTTCCACGATCCGTTAATGGCATCGAAAAATACACATCTTCAAAAAGTATATATAATAAAGGCACACCAATTCATGTGAGGGGTGTTCTATTATTTAATCATCTGTTGAGAAAACACAAGCTGACGAAGAAGTATCAATCTATTCGTGAAGGTGAGAAGATTAAGTTCTCATATTTGAAAGAACCAAATACATTACAAGAGAATGTGATTTCTGTTTCGACACACCTTCCAAAAGAATTTGATTTAGAGAAGTATATTGATTATGATTTACAATTTGATAAATCTTTTCTTCAACCAATTAAAAATATACTAGATGTTATTGGTTGGAAAACAGAGAAGCAGGGTAGTTTAGAATCTTTTTTTTAAGGAGTTGATTATGGCAACAAAAGACATTGTTAAACATTTAATAAAGGTGACTGAAAATGATTTTGCAAGCGTGGTATCCGCTGGGATTGTTGGTGATTGTTCTACTTTTGTTGATACTGGATCATATAGTTTAAATGCACTATTGTCTGGTTCATTATATGGTGGAGTTCCATCCAACAAGATAACTTGTTTAGCTGGTTCAGAAGCAGTAGGTAAAACATTCTTTGCATTAAGTATAGCTAAGAATTATCTGGAACAAGATAAAACAAATGTGATTGTGTACTTTGAATCAGAAGGTGCATTGACATCTGATATGATTAAAGAACGTGGTATTGATCCTAATCGTTTTATTGTAATACCAGTAGCAACAGTAGAAGAATTTAAGACACAAGCAATCAAGATAATTGATAACATGAATAGTGAATATCAAGTTATGATGTTTCTTGATTCACTTGGTAATTTATCCACAAGAAAAGAGATGGAAGATTCTGCAAGTGGTTCTGATAAAAGAGATATGACTAGAGCTCCAGCTGTTCGTTCAGCATTCAGAACTCTTGCGTTGAAACTTGCAAAGGCCAATATGCCATTAATCATTACAAACCATACTTATGATAAAGTGGGGAGTATGTTTCCAACGAAAGAGATTTCTGGTGGTGGTGGAATCAAGTATGCAGCTTCTGTTATTGTAACTCTTGGTAAACGAAAAGTCAAAGATGGGACTGCTGTATTGGGGAACATTGTCAAGATGAAATTGGTTAAAGGGAGAATGACAAAAGAAGAATCAATAGCAGAAACTAAATTGGATTATAAGACAGGGTTGGATAAGTATTATGGTTTGGTAGAACTTGCAGAGAAGTATGATATATTCAAGAAAGTGTCAACCAGATTTGAAACACCAGCTGGTAAAGCATTCGAGAAAACTATTGTGAATGATCCTGAGAAGTATTTTACTAAAGATGTTATGGAGAAACTTGAAGTGGCAGCTAAGAAAGAATTTTCATATGGGTCATCTGAATGATTACATTTCCCAAACAAAAAGTAGCAGAAACAAATAGAACTTTTAAAGCATGGAAAACGTATCAGGCTATGTATTTGCATTTTACTGGTTCGTATGATTACTTCAAGTATTATGGAAACGCATCATGGGGTACGATTGCATCAATGGAGAAATACTTTGCTAAGTTTGAGAACCAAACAGGGTTCTCTTGGCAACGTGGATTCTTTACATCACTTGGTAAGAAATATGTGGTTGAATTAGATTTGATATATTATTATTTATCACAGATAACAAGAGGTAAGATGTATCCAACAGAGTTCTTAGATGATTACTTCATTGATTATAAGAATAAAATGGAAAGCTTTTCACTTCATCTTCAACGAAATATGAAAGTAGTTGTTGAGTATATGAAGGAGTATGATTTAAAATTTAATGAGTTGTTTGAATGTGATGGTATTAATCATCCTCCAATATTAAAGCTCTTGTTGGGAGAAGATATTTCTTTAGAAACTTTTACAGTCTTGGATATTATTCTAGGGTTTACTAAGATGTTGGATAAGAAATTGATTGACCCTATATGGAGAGATCAAAAAACTTTGTGTTATAATTATAAACCGTTTTTAGAAGTTAATGTAGATGAGAAACGTAGACTGATAAGGAAGTCTTTAAATGAAAATTGATTTTAAAACAGGCAAAGTAATTTATACTGATTATTTAAATGAGGATCCTGAACAAGTACGTCAGTCAATTGAAGAAATGAAAATAAAAGATGTGCCAGAAGTTGAACCAGTATTTTCTAAGACAATGCATAAAAATTTAAAGTATGGAAGATTGAAATATATGTTTTATTGTTTTTTATTAATGATGGATGGTTTGATTGGTGTGGTATCAATTGGACAAACACAAAGTATCATGGCTCAAAAGTATTTGATGTCCGATTATGTTATAGGAGATTATAATGATAGACAAGACAGCTGTTAGTTTTAACTCAAGTCCGTTATATAGATTTATGGTAACGGATGGGAAGTTTAAAGGTGTAGAGTTTTATTTTAAGAATGTAGAATTGGATTCAAAAGATGATTCACTTGGTTGTGATGTAGCATTTGAATATGAAATCATTGGTGGAAATTATAGAGATCATGGTTATGGGGAAGAACAAGAATATTTAAACAGAGTTATTACAGATAAAAATAGAGATCAATTTAAAGTAGAGTTGGGTAAGATACTTAATAATTTATTAGTATTGAATGATCCAAGAGTTATTTTGCACAAAGGGAGAATGATTAATCAATGAGAATAGAACAATTAATACTTGAGAACTTAATATATGATTCACAGTATGCAAGTTTGGTTGGTGTGTTTTTAAAAGAAGAATACTTTAGAGCTCATCCAGAGAAAGTAATCTTTTCAGAAATACAAGATCATATAAAAGAATATAACAAAGCACCAGGAGTTTCGGCACTTGCAAATATTATTTCAGACAGAGATGACTTGAATGAGAATTTATTTAAGAGTTGTACAGAAGTTTTACAGAGCTTGGGCAAAACAAAAACAGATGACCCAGAATGGTTGGTGCATGAAACAGAGAAGTGGGCAAAAGATGCAGCTGTCTATAATGGTATTGTAGATTCGATTGCAATCTTGGAAGGCAAAGATACAAAGAAACCAAAAGATGCAATACCAGATATGTTGACTGATGCATTAGCAGTATCTTTAGATACAAGTGTTGGACATAACTATATTGAAGATGCATCCGAGAGATGGGATTATTATCATAAGAGAGAACAGAGATATCCATTTGGGATTGAGATGTTGGATAAGATTACGGGTGGAGGAATATCACCAAAAACTCTTACAGTATTTCTTGGTGGTACTGGTTCTGGTAAAACATTAGTCAAGACACATTTGGCATCTCAATATATCAAACAAGGCTTTGATGTTTTATATATTACAATGGAGATGGCACAAGAGAGAATAGCTGAGAGAGTTGATGCTAATCTTTTGGATATTGACTTAGACCAGATAAGACATCTACCAAGAGAATCATTCAATTCTAAGATTGAAAAGGTGATGAACTCTACAAGAAATTTTGGTAGATTAGTTATCAAAGAGTATCCAACATCAGGAGCTCATGTTGGAAACTTTCGTGGATTGTTGAGAGAGTTAAAGATCAAGAAACGATTCGCACCACAGATTGTTATATTAGACTATCTAAATATTTGTTCTTCCAGTAGAGTTAAGTGGACATCAAATATGAATACTTATGTTTATATTAAATCTATAGCAGAGGAGATTCGTGGATTCGCAGTCGAGTGTAATGTTCCTGTCATCACAAGTTCCCAATTAAATCGTGAAGGATTTATGAGTTCGGATCCGGATCTTTCAAATATATCCGAGTCATTTGGGTTACCTGCTACGGCAGACCTTATGTTAGCTATCGTGGCAAAAGAGGACAATGGTGGGCAGTTAATGTTCAAACAGTTGAAGAATAGATATAGTGATCCTACAGTTAATTCAAAATTTATGCTTGGTATGAATAAGAATCGTATGAGATTGGAAAGTATTACACAATCACAGCAACCAGTATTGGCTAATGGTGGTTCTGATACGAAAAAGTCATCAGACTCACCATTTTTGAAGCAACACAAAGACGTTAAAACGGCTATTAGTGATTGGAAAATATAGCTAAATGTTTAAATATTATAAATACTATAGAGATTTTATATAAATAATAGAAGAATATGAAAGAAAAGAAACTTATAGAATTGTTTCAAGATTCAGCCAATAAACTGAAACGTAAAGAAAAGAATAGTACGGCACTTCATTCAATGGGTGGATATGCTGAGATAGATCATAATAAAATATGTCCATTTCGGTCTGTTCCATATGAAGAATGTCCGTTATGTAAGCTAGAGAGTTTGGACAAACTATGATATCATTTGCACAGTTATTAAATGAAGATAAGAATACTCACTTAGAACATCTTGAAGATGAGATAATTAATAACGGATTGACAGGTGCAAAGACATCAGTTAGATTTTTAAATTCGTTGAAAGATATGTTGAATGGAGTTGGTAAAGGTTCAACGAATGTTACAGTTAAATGGGATGGAGCTCCAGCAGTTTTTGCTGGACAGAATCCAGAGAATGGGAAGTTTTTTGTTGCAACAAAATCACTATTTAACAAGACACCAAAAATAAATTATACGAATGCTGATATAGCATCCAATCATGGGTCGGGTGGATTGTCAGATAAACTAATCGTTGCACTCAAGCATCTTCCTAAACTTGGAATGAAAGGTATATTCCAAGGCGACATCATGTTTACTAAAGAGGATCTTGTAGAAGAAGAAATTGATGGTGTTAAAAGTGTAGTCTTTACACCCAATACAATAACTTATGCAGTTCCTTCTGATAGTAAACTAGCTAGTACAATTCGTAAAGCAAGTATTGGAGTTGTCTGGCACACAGCATATAGTGGAAAAACTATTGCAGGTCTGAAAGCATCTTTTGGTGTAGACTCTAGTAAGTTTACATCAACCAAAAGTGTTTGGTCAGAAGATGCTGGTGTTAAGAATGTTAGTAAAGTTGCTGGTTTGTCAAAATCAGATACTAAAAGTCTTAGTGCCAAAATAAATCAGATCAAAGGAGCTATAAAAAAGGCTGGTAAGTTTTTTGATGTACTCAAACGAGAACAGACTACACTAAGTTTAGGTGGTCAATTGAAAATCTTTTTTAACTCCAAGATTCGTGAAGGTATTAAGTTATCAGATGTAAAAAACCTTGTTAAAGATTTTGACAAGTATTATATTGATCGTATGACGAAAGAAATTGCTGGTAAGAAGTCAGACAAAGGTAAAGAAAAATATCAAAAGATGCTTAAAGATTCCAACAAGGAATTAAAGAGATACAAGAATGAAATATATTTTGTCTTTGCAACTTACTTAGCAATTCGTGATGCAAAGATGATTGTCGTAGATCAACTAAATAAGATACAAGGTATTGGTACGTTTCTTAAAACACCAACTGGTTTTAAAGTTACAGCTCCAGAAGGATATGTTGCTATTAATGCCAAGAGTGGAAAAGCAGTTAAGCTAGTTGACAGACTAGGATTTTCTTATGCAAACTTTACTTTAGCAAAGGATTGGGTTAAGGGGTGAAATACTTTGAGAAGTTACCTTTAATATTTGATGAAACAAAATTGACTGATGCTTTGCAAGAAGTCATAGGGATTGCACCATGGCCAGATCAAGTATTAAATGCTGATAAGAAATATCATCAGATTTGTTTGACAAAGAGAGAAGCACAAGAAGCACCACAATGTTTTTATGAAGGAACGGGTGGTGTCTATCGAACAATGGTTGATGGTCAAGAAGTTCTTAGACAACAGGAATTGGATGAAAGAGATTATTGTACTTTTATACCAGAGATAAATCATACATATTTTAGAGAAGTGTATGATACTCTGAGAGAATTTGTTGGACAGAAATATGATGGTGCATTGGGTCGAGTACGTTTGATTAAATCAAAACCAAGAACTTGTTTATCTTGGCATCGCGATCCAGAACCAAGACTTCATGTTCCTATTATTACGAACATAGGAGCTAAGATGATTATTGAAAATGAAGTGAAACATTTGCCAGTTGGTAGAGCATGGTACACGAATACAATTTACTATCATAGTCAGTTTAATGGTGGTGAGGAAGATCGTGTTCACTTGGTAACATCTATCACACGCAGAGAATCTTTTTGGACAATGGGGTAAATTATGAATATTAAAAAAGGCCTTACAAAAATATTGATAGCAGTTCGTGAGGTGGTTGATGGTTTGTCAAAAAATTATGTAGAATATGAGTATGGTTCAAAGAAAGAGGAGAAAAAAGATTATAAATATAAGAAGGATGATTGGGAGGAAATATTAAAAGGGAATGACTATTATTGATAAGAAGGCAGTTAAGAAAGAAGTAAGGTTTCGTGCAAGATCAAGATTTTGTGCAATTTGTGATTCACAACATAGATGGCAATGTACTTGTCCAAATAACAAAGTTATGGCCACACAGATAAAAAGAAGTTTTCATGCAGGTAAACGATATAAAGGTAAACGAGCTTTAGAGTATTGTTACGATACGGAGAAAAAAGATGCAGAACTTTAAATATTTTACAGAAGCAAAGATGGCTAGACAACATTTTCAGTTGATAGCTGATGTAATTGCAAGTTTAGAACTTCAACGAACTCAAAAAGATTTAGTTGCAAGAAAATTTTCAGCTGCACTTGCTGAAACAAATCCGGCGTTTAAAGCAGATACATTTATGAAGGCATATAAGAAAAGTCCTGGCTGGATGGGTCCTCAGGATGGAGAAGAATGAAGTTATTTAGTTTCAAAGAATTTTTTTCAGAGGCTGTTGGTGATTCAGTTGTATTCACATTTGGTAGAATGAATCCACCTACAGTTGGTCATGGTAAATTGATTGACAAAGTAATATCAGTTGCCAAGACATCTGGAGCTAAACCAATTATCTATCCATCTAAAACAGAGGATGATAATAAGAATCCATTACCTTTCAAGATGAAAGTTAAAGTCTTGAAAGATGTATATGGAAGTATCGTTGATACTGATAGAAAGATTATGAGTCCGTTTCATGCTTTGGAAAAATTGGATGATAAGAAAGTATCTAATGTAACATTTGTGGTTGGTAGTGATCGAGGGAAAGAATTTAAAAAGAATATGGGTAACCATATTAAAAAGAATTTAAGTAATATTAAAAAGTTTTCTGTTGTTTCAGCTGGTGAACGAGATCCTGATGCTTCTGGTGTTTCTGGAATGTCTGGTTCAAAGATGCGTTCTTTCGTACAGAAAGACCAGTTTGATAAGTTTAG
>Ga0206683_10003306_pt1 | contig 10708 bp, 9 predicted proteins | sample M280m12015metaG_FD_155483 | JGI IMG/M metagenome (GOLD analysis project Ga0206683, IMG submission 155483) | Ammonia-oxidizing marine archaeal communities from Monterey Bay, California, United States - M2 80m 12015 | ecosystem: Environmental > Aquatic > Marine > Intertidal zone | place: USA...
TATGCACGTTCTGATCCTCTTACTCCAGATAAGGAACTCGAAGAAGGAGAATCATTCGACACCAAAACAGAAGAATCACCTGAAGATATTTGGTTTTCTGGTTCTCCAGGTTCTCTTCCAAATCTTGTAACTCTTACCAGACAGCCCAGCGGCCCAATCAGTGACGTAATAGAAGGTGTCAAATCTGGGCAAGAAGCGGATGCAGAGATGCTCGAACTTCTTCTTTCAGCGAGAGGTTCAGAAGTTTCTGCAGTTGCCGACCTAGCCGACTACCTCCGTGAGGAAACAGTTGGGAATAAAGTGACTTGGGTTGCAAACAGAAATATCAATTATACGAATGTCTGTACTTTCAAGTGTCGCTTCTGTGGCTTTTCAAAAGGGCCGTTGTCACTCAATCTTCGAGGTGCACCTTATTTGCTTGAAATGGATGAAATTGCTTCACGAGTTGCGGAAGCCGCCCGCGCCGGGGCCACCGAAGTATGTCTTCAAGGCGGTATCCATCCTGATTTTGACGGCAACTATTATATAGAAGTTGCAAAAGCAGTTCGCGATGCTGTTCCAGACATACATATTCATGGTTTTACAGCTCTTGAGGTTCTTGAAGGTGCTCGACGCTTAGACGAACCTCTCGAATCTTACTTAAAACGTCTAAGGGAAGCTGGTCTCGCTTCGCTACCTGGAACAGCTGCAGAAATCCTTGATGATGAGATCCGCAAAGATCTATGCCCTGACAAAATTAATACGGAAGAATGGTTAGAAGTTCATCGCACCGCTCATAAAATCGGTCTTCGATCTAATATCACGATGATGTTTGGATCAATCGAACAACCTCGACACTGGGTTAAACACTTACTTCTTTGTAGGGATCTACAGAAAGAAACTGGCGGTTTTACAGAATTTGTTGGCTTGCCATTTGTACATATGGCTTCACCAATTTACCTCCAGCAAAAATCAAGACGTGGACCTACTTTTCGCGAAACGCTTTTGTTGCATGCTGTTGCAAGAATTGCTTACAACAAACTAATTCCAAATATTCAAGCTTCTTGGGTCAAAATAGGTTTTGAAGGAGTTCTCCAATTACTTCAAGCAGGTGTTAATGACTTGGGGGGAACACTAATTGATGAAAATATATCCAGGGCTGCTGGTGCTCAACATGGGCAAATGGTCAAAAAGTCTGACTTTGAGGAACTCGTAGCGCCCTTGGGAAGAAAGCTTGTGCAGCGCAACACTCTTTATGGAACCCCAAATTCTGAGAAAATTTTACAAGTGAACAGAAACGGTCGTGTTCTTCTACCAGTAATAAATGCCTAAGTCAGTCACTTAAACCCAAAAGAAGATGAGAGGCTTTTTCCAATGAGCGCCTTACACGGATCAGTTCTTTTTCTTTTGAAGAAGACTTCTGTTCACCTGCATCAATTGTTTCTCTTAAGTCTTGCATTGCAAGATCTGCTATTTTTTCAACTAAGCCTTCAATTTGTGACCTTATTTCTTCTATTTCACTACTCATTTAAAATTTGCTCATTTCGTCAGTTTCACTTATCTCATTTACATACTCAGCAACTACTTCAAGGGGATGTTTGATTTCAAAACCTTCTGACTGTAGGTGGGTGACACAGCCTGGATTAGCACTAACCACTCGAAATTTTTCCCCTTCAGTGTTCACTTCTGCAAAAGCCGTTCTTTTGAGTTTACGAATTTCAGTAGATAGTTCTTTTTGTGAAACGGAAAATGCCCCACCAGCACCGCAGCAGAGTCCCTCGTCCGGCAATTCAACTATTTCCACAAAAGGACTCAGAACCTCCCGGACATACTGATGAGAGTTTTGAGCGTGCCTCAAGTGACAAGGGTCTTGAACCACGAGACGTTCTTTTTTTTCAATTGTGTTAGGCAGGTTACAATTCTTTGCAATCCATTCGTGTACATCAAACACACGTTCCGAAAATTGCTTTGCTTTCTCCGTCCCTAACAATTTTCCATACTCTTTAAGCATTGCCCCACAACCAGCTGAATTAACCAGTACCGGTCCAGTAGTAGGCATTTCATTCATTACGTTCTCAGCCATTTTTATTGAAACTGATCTTAGACCTGAATGTTCGTGCAAGGCTCCACAACAACCAACGTTTTTACCAGATGTAGCAACATTTACACCAAAAAAAGCGAGTGTTTTCAATGCTGCGGTGTGAACCCATGGAGTCCAAGACTCCATAACGCAACCGGTAAACAGAACAGGGTCATGCGAAGAGTAAGTAGTTTTGAATTGACGTTTCAAAAGTGGTACCCCTGAAGGAATGTAAGAAGAATTTCGCATAAAGCCCAATTTTTGTAACACCCCAATTAAGAAAGTTATTCCTGTGAGTAGCCGAGGTTTATTAAGAATTAAAAGTCCAATTCGAATTGTTAATGGCAATTTTCTAACACTTGCAAGTGCTTTTTTTGTGTCACTAATCAACTCCCCAAAAGGAACTGCTGATGGACACGCAGTTTCGCATCCTCGACACTGAACGCAAGTATCCATAGAATGAATCCATTCAGGAGTTGGATTGAATTCTTTCGTGTCAACTAAACGCATTAATGCAATTCTTCCTCTCGGAGACATGCGCTCATCTCCAGTTACGCGGTATGTCGGACAATGTGGCAGACATAAACCACAAGAAACGCAAGCATTAAGTGCCTCAGGTTCTAAAAGCAATAGTTCGTTATTTGAACTGGTTTCCATATTCGTTTCCATATCAATGTGGCTTCCTACCGGGATTCAACCGGCCGGTTGGATCAAAATTTTGTTTAATTCGATTCGAAAGTCTCTGCACTTCTTCCGAGACTTCAATATTACTATTGGAATCATTTGAGTAAACAGCACCGGTTTGAAGGTCCAAGAATCCGCCGTTCAAATCTTTTTTCGTTTCTCCTTTTTGTAGAGGTGGAATTTCTAGCGCTCTGTCCATAACTGTCATTCCCACTTCCTCCAAAAAAACTCTCTCCTTTTCAACATCCGCTTCATAACCCTCGATAAATACAAACGTTTTCGATCCGTCATATAAAACGCTTGCGGGACGATAACAACAGTTTGCAATCTCTCCAAAATCGAGTTCACCTTTTAACCAAATTCCTATTTCAGGTTTAGGTCGAGTTCGTAAAGTAACCACCCCCATTAATGCAAGCGTGCCTAAAGAGGAAACCAAAAGTCTGCAAATGTCATAACCAGTGACGTTCTTTACAGTTGGACCACCAGCTACAAATTGTTTACCATCAGCACCAACACAATCTGCTTGCAATAGAACGTCACACGCTGCCCCAATCCGTGCCCTTCTGTGACTACTCGAACCTACTGCGAGACTTCCCCCGACAGTGGATTCAGAAAAGCCTGCAAGAGCAACTTCTTGTTTCAGTTCACTCAAGTCATCCTGCAAGGTACTTAATTTTGTTCCAGCACCCACACGAACAATCATTTCTTCAGGTTTGTAGTTGATTACACCTTTTGGCGCCTCAACTATAATTGTTCCTTCTCTTAAAGGTCCTCCTAGATTCCAACGCGTTCCTCCACCGCGAACTGATACAAAAGAAGTGTCACCAATTTCTTCTCTGAACTCCTCCATGCTTTTCATATCCAAACACCCTCTGGAATTTCATTCAAAGAATTTAACTCCCCACAGGAACTACCAGTTGGAAGAACCTTATGTGGATTTGATCGATTCTCAGGATCAAATGAGCGACGAAGAGCGTCTTGTGCCTCCAAGTCGCGTTCCGAAAATTGCTGGGACATGAACCTTTGCTTTTCTAGCCCTATCCCATGTTCACCAGAAAGAACCCCTCCAGCTTCCAGAGAAATTCTTACTATTTCTTCACCCGCCTTCTTTACTTTCTCTAAAGTTCCTGGAATTCGGGCATCAAAAACTAACAGTGGATGTAAATTTCCATCTCCTGCGTGGAAAACATTCATTACTACCAAGTCGTGTGTTTCTGCGATTTTGTAGACCTTTTCAATAACTTCAGCCAGACGTCCTCTTGGTATTACAGTGTCGTGCAGATAATAATCAGGCTTTATTTTAGCGATTGCCCCAAAAGCACTCTTTCTGCCTTTCCATATTCGTTCTCGTTCTTCTTCGTCCGCAGCTATTCTCACTTCCCTCGCTCCGTTATTTATCGCTATGTCAGAAATGATGCCAACCTCATGAGAAACACCGTCAGGCAATCCATCTACTTCAGCTATCAACACAGCTTCAGCATCCAATGGGTAGCCTGCTTTAGCAAAAGGTTCGACTGCGGCTACAACATTCCTATCCATTAATTCAAGTGCTGCAGGTAATACCCCATTAGCAATTATTTGGCTCACTGTTTCAGCAGCATCAGTAATTTTTGAGAAATCGAGAAGCAATGTGGCAATTTCGGGCGGGTCTTCTGTTAATCGAACCGCTATTCGTGTTGCCACACCTAAAGTGCCTTCGCCTCCAACAAAGACACCTCTTAGGTCATAGCCGCAAGCCTCCCCCTCAATGGATCCCAATTGCACAATAGAAGAGTCAGGAAGCACTACTTCTAAGGCTGCTATATGCGAATTAGTAACCCCATATGCCAAACAGTGGGGTCCGCCTGAATTATTAGCAACATTGCCACCTATTGTGCATGCCTGTTGACTCGAAGGGTCAGGGGCGAAATGTAAGCCAGTTCCTTTTAAAGAATTTGAAAGGTCCAAATTAACAACTCCTGGTTGAACCCATGCAATTTTCTTTTCTATGTCAACATCAATAATTTTTTTCATCCGAGTCGTAACAATTACTATTGGGTCGTTACAAGGAACAGAGCCTCCCGCCAAGCCGGTTCCCGCTCCTCGTGTTACGAATTCTCGATCATATTCATTCGCTAAAGAAACGCACTTCACTACCTCCGCAGTGTCTTCTGGAAAACATATGATCCCGGCGCGACCTCCTTCTATTACCGAACCATCCTTACTGTAGATACGTCTCGCGGCAGCCCCGTCTGTCACCCTGTCTTCACTCAAAGCTTTTATTAAAGAAATTAGAAGCGGATCTTTAACTTTTCGCTGACTTTTTCGCATAACTAATTGTGCCTCTTATTTTTAAGAATTCAAGTCAATCTTCCCACACATGAGGATCATGCGCTGACTACCGGTATTAATGGTCTAATGGAGAAACTCAAAAAACTACTACCAACAGGAAATAGTCCAGTTCTCCTTTTATCTATAGCAACTGGTTTTATAGTTGCTTTTCTGATAGCAGGCTTCGAAATACTTACAGATGATCTTCTGTTAGCAAATATCTCTAGCCGCCCATTGTGGCAAATAGCTTTGGCACCTGGAATAGGTCTATTTTTAGCCGTTTCAATTATCCATTTTTTCGGCAAAAATTCCGGAGCCGGCACATCTGATGAATTCGTAAGAGCATTTCATGAAAGAAAACCCCGACTCCCTTTAAGGGACTTACCAGTCAAACTTTTAGCGGGAGCAGCAACCATAGGCTTAGGTGGTTCGCTGGGATTAGAAGGACCATCAATTTATGCGGGTGCAACTACAGGCATCACCCTTTCAGAACGTTTTAAAAATTGGCTTAGACGAGAAGACATTCAGGTTCTACTCACAGCAGGAGCTGCAGCTGGAGTTGCAGCAGTTTTCAAAGCTCCAGCAACTGGTGTTCTATTCGCCCTCGAAGCACCATATCGAGATGATGTAAATAGACGTGCTCTACTACCATCCCTTTTTGCTGCCGCTACCAGTTATGTCACTTACATTAATCTTGTGGGTACTAAACCCGTCGTTCCTTTCTTAAATGACCCTGAATATCGAATAGGCATTGACCTCAAAAGTGTTCAAATGGGATCAGGTGAAAGTATGGCGTGGTTTGATGCATCTAAACTTGCTGACTTATTCACAGGCGTTGAAACGGGTGACTTGTTCGGAGCTCTTCTCTTAGGCGTTCTTGCCGGCTTAGGGGGTCGCTCAATGGCTTGGTTGGTACGGTGGTCAAAAAATCAATCACGAAAGACTTCCTTCGTTCCCCGGGTTTTCCTCGGAGGACTTCTTCTCGCCGCTCTCGCAATTTCTGCTGATGCAGCCTTCGGTTCCCCGTTAACCATCGGTCCAGGAATAGAAGCTATGGAATGGGTTGTATCCCCTGAAAACGGTCTGGGTTTAATCGCTTTGCTTTTCGGACTTAGAATCTCAGCAACACTTGTAACCCTAGCCGCTGGTGGTGTCGGCGGTCTCTTCATACCACTTGCCGCACAAGGAGTTATTTTAGGCCAATTCACAGGCGAATTAATCGGATCGGACAGGCCTGGCCTCTACCCCACACTTGGACTTGCTGCTTTTTTGGGAGCAGGATATAGGGCACCTATTTCTGCTGTGATGTTCGTTGCAGAATCAACCGCTGGAACATTCGTTGTACCTGCTTTGATTGCTGCAGCTGTAAGTCAGCTTGTTGCTGGTAAATCATCCGTTGCCGAGCATCAACATAGCGTGCGCCTCGGTCATCTTGAGAGAAGATTCACTCTCCCCGTAACCTCAGCCCTTACAACAGATGTTCTAACTGTCCCTCCAGATGCTTCAGTATCAGAATTCGTTTATTCTCACGTTTTAGGAAGACGTGAACTTTCAGTTCCAGTGGTAGATAAAGAGAAATATCTAGGAATTATCAGTCTCAGTGATATTTCTGATATTGATCGAAATGACTGGGATCAAACAAAGGTTATAGATCTGCTCCAAACCGAGTTCCCTACTGCTATGCCGTCATGGTCGCTTAGGGACGCAATCGCAGCGATGGAAAGTACTCACACAGATATCCTCGCTGTGACTGACCTTGCTGGGTCATTCATTGGAGTCTTACGGTCAGACGATATTTTGAAACTCGATGAAATTTTAGAGGAGACCGGTTCTTAGTTATTATTCTTTTCTTCGGGACCGTTTTCCTCATCTTCGAAATCTGATGCCCAAGCTTCAAATGCAGGTGAATGACCTTCATCTTCAACTTCAACTTCAACTTCAACTTCAACTTCAGATTTATCGTCGTCTGTAAGGCTTTCCAAAATTGAATCGATATCCATTTCCTGGTTTCGTTTCAAAGCTCTCGCTTCCTCAAAACGACGGTGTCGTCCTTTTTTCAACGTGAAACCTCCACTTACATTTAACAAGAAGCAATCTTAGCGAATACTGCACGTCAAATGTGTCACTTTGTTTCTAATTTCGAGGTTCTAATAATATTCTATTTTGACCATCAAAAACTAGTGAAACGTTACCATCCAAAATATTTTTAACCACTCCTCCTACTACTTCACCTCTCCACCCCGTAGCAAGTTTTGAATTCATGTCACCACCTATCAAAGCTTCTATATCATTTCGCGTTCCGAGTAGAGAAGGGTCAATTTCTACATCGCGCGCCAATTGATATATGTAAGAAGTCACCAGAGCGACAGCCGCTCTTAAATCAGAATTTTTAGACTTGCTCTCTTTAGAATTTTCCTCTTCCGGTAATGACGGAGCGTCTGAGATCACACCTAAAATTGCTTCCGCAGTTTCATTTTTAATTTTATGTTTTTCCATTCCACGAACTTTGGATATTTCCTGTATTGATTTTGGAAGTTGTTGAGCGATAGAAACAACTACCAAGTCGGATATGACTCTCCTAACAGGAATGTCCAAACGCGCTGCTTCTATTTCACGCCATTTTGAAATTGAGCGTGCAACATCCTTTGATTTACCTTTTAGACGCTTTAACTCCTTTATCCTTTTCCATGCTTCATCAGGTGATCGCCGTACTAATTCTCTCTCAAGAAATGACTTACACTCATCTTCAACCCATGCAAGGCGTCCCAATTCGTTCAGGCGACTGGTTTGGAAATCATAGATTGCAATTAAATCTCTGACATCTGATGCTGCGTAAGTTTTTTGCCTTTCAGTTAATGGACGCGACAACCAATTGGTCATTCTGTCTTCTTTTGGAAGATCCATTCCCAAATACTGTTGGTGTAAAACCGCTAGTGATGGGGTGGATAACCCTAAAAAACCAGCGGCAATTTGAGTATCAAATAATCTTTTTGGAACACTTCCACAAACCCGCAAAAAAACTTCTAAATCTTGAGCTGCGGCATGCATTACAAATTTTATTTCGCTTTCGAAAAGCCCGGAAAGAGGGGTTAAGTCGCATGACAGTGGGTCCAGTAGAGCAACATTGCCTTCTGACCACGCAATTTGAATTAAAGCCACTTTTGGAAAGTAGGTTCCTTCCCTATGAAATTCAGTATCAATCGCTAATACTTCCTCATTTTTTATTCCAGCAAGTAATTTTTCAAGGCCGATATCTGAATCAATGAACTGGAATTCTTCACTTTTCGTACTCAGTTGAATTTTCCTTCCGAAAGTTGATTTTCACAAGACCTGAGTCAGGTCTTCAGGGCGGTCGATGTCAAACAAAACTTGTGGATCAATTCCTTCAATTCTCAATAGTGGCAAGTCCTTACTAGCCTTCCAAGGGGCTCGCACACCGTTTGAAAACGATTTTAATAAAGTTGATAAAACATCTGTTGGCCATAAAACATGCATCCACTGTAAATGTCCTTCAACTAATGGCACGACAATCGATTTTGGTTCTTTCATAGAATTTTCAATCATCTTACTAATGAGGTCAGCCGAAATATTTGGAAGGTCACAAGCTACTACAAGAACATGTTTTTTACCTTTGTTCTTAAAATAATTAAGCGCTGTGATTATTCCTCCAAGTGGTCCTTCTCCTGGATATTCATCTACAAGACACTCGTGACCAAGAAGGGTAAAAGCTTCGCTTTCTCCACCCACGATCTTTAAGTCCGTCACTCCCGCTCTATTTAAAGAGCTACTAACTTTACTAATCAATGCTTCACCGTTGATCTCGATTAAAGCTTTGTTGAAACCCATTCTTGTACTAGTTCCACCTGCTAAAACAGCTCCTCCAAATTCAGTATCAAAATTCTTCTCCATCATTTTTACTCTATTTACTTTTGACAGTTAAAATCTTTAATTTTTCTATTTTCAAGCCTCCACATATCTCCAAGTGAATCTGACTAATCTTCGTATGTGCCTGAAATTATCCCTGAAGCTATCTCAGCAAATTCTCTACCTGAATGGCTTTCACCAGAAATTTCTAAAAATCTGAGCATTGTTGCTTTAGTGCTTTTGGGAATACTTTTACTTTTAGTTCTTAGATTCATAAGCAAGGTAATACTGAAGTTCGCTTTTATGGTAATTATTGTTGCTTTAGCTTTGGGTGTTTGGAGTGAGAAATCTGAGTTATCTGGATGCATTAATACTTGCGACTGTGAAATTTTTGGACAAAAACTTCAGATTCCACCAAGCAAAAACCCATTCTGTGAAGAATCTTAAATATTAAGCGTCGGGAATTTGTTCGATTCTCAAGACATTGGTTGCTCTCGCATTCGCATTAGTACCCGCTAAAACTGCTACAAGTTCCCCTGCTTTTAGACCTGCTCTGTCTCGAACCATGTGTAACGCCGCGTTAATGCGAGATTCAACATCCCCGCCTTCTTCAAGATGCATTGATTCCGTTCCCCAGCTAAGTGACAATTGTCCAACTGTTCTCGTATTCGAAGTTAAGCCAATTATCCGTGCAGTAGGTCTAAATCGGGCCATCGATCTAACCGTAAATCCTGTTCCAGATATGCAAAGGATCGTCTCCACTCCCAATTCGGTAACTGCCCTGTAGGTTGCCTGAGTCATTGCATCTGTAACAGATGTATTTGGATCATCGGCGTCCGTTAGTCTCATTTCCGCTAACTCTTCCCCCCATGAACGATGGTCGAAAACTTCATCAGCCCTTTCGGCTACCCGTGACATGGTTTCAAGGGCATTTACTGGGTCAGCTCCAACTGCTGTCTCTCCGGAAAGCATTAATGCGCTCGTTCCATCCCAAACTGCGTTCGCTACATCCGAAACTTCGGCTCGAGTGGGGTCGGGCGCAATGATCATCGATTCCAACATCTGTGTTGCTGTAATAGCTGGACGTCCGAAAGCTATACATTTACGGATTATTTCTTTTTGCAGAATTGGGAGTTCTTGAATGGGCCACTCATTGCCGAGATCACCTCGCGCCACCATTACGGCGCCAGATGCTTCAATAATTTCTGCAAGGTCTTCGACAGCGTCTCTGGTTTCAATTTTTGCTACAACTAAAGGCCCAGTCGGGTGTGGGTCTAGAGAGAGTTTGGCTAAATCAGATGCAGAACGCACAAACGACAATGCAACCATGTCAACATCCATTTCTAAGAATCTTTCAAGTGCTTGTAAATCCCACTCCGTTGGTGCTGAAATCGACAACCGGCTAGCCGGTATGTAAAGACCTGGACGTCCGCTCATCACTCCACCGTGTATAACGCGCGCATCTAAATAAGTGTCATGTTTTTCTTCGACCTGTATGACTCCGCGACCATCACCCACGATGAGACGGTCACCCAACTCAACGTCATTAAACAAGTTCTCGTAATCAACTTGAATTACTTGATCATCGCTTGAAGAGTTGCCAACTTGAACTTTAATCTCAGAATCTTCAGCTAAAAGAATAGGTGAATCACCAAAAGAAGCAAGACGGATTTTGGGGCCGGGTAAATCAACGAGAATACCTACGGTTTTGTTTTCTTCTTTAGCGATATTGCGAATCATTTTTAATCGACCTATCGCATCTTCTATACTTCCATGAGCTAAGCCAAGGCG
>Ga0206683_10003307_pt1 | contig 10706 bp, 4 predicted proteins | sample M280m12015metaG_FD_155483 | JGI IMG/M metagenome (GOLD analysis project Ga0206683, IMG submission 155483) | Ammonia-oxidizing marine archaeal communities from Monterey Bay, California, United States - M2 80m 12015 | ecosystem: Environmental > Aquatic > Marine > Intertidal zone | place: USA...
GAGTGATGAGTGATGTCGAGTCTTGCATAGCGCGCACCCTTGTTCGAACCTGCCTGCCAGATGTGGGGACCCAACACTTCTCTGGCCGACCCTCCAACTATGTGTACCGCTGTGTGGTGATCCATCAGCTGCTTCCTCCTACTCCAGTCGACGACACCTTTGACCGAACCGTGGGCCAACGGTGCGTCGGTCAAGTGGATGATGACTTCGTCCTCTACCCTGGTGTCGAATACGTTTGCTGACAAGCCGTTCTGCGATAGAATACCCTGATCGCCGAGTTGTCCGCCGCCCTCTGGATAGAACAGGGTGCGGTCGAGTACGATGGCGTACGTCGGTTCACCGGTGACTTCGGAGGAGTAACTCATCGAATCTGTAGTGGTCTTTGAAAGAGGGCTGCAGTGCAGCACTTCGGAGGTGAATTGAGTAGCGCTGGTGTCGCCATAGTAGTCTTGCGAGGTAGCCGGAATAGAGCTCACATCGACTATGCTTTGTCTCTCTCGAGAATTGGCAGCGGCCTTGGTCATCTGGGCGTTACGAGCAGCCATGTCTGCCGCGAAGCCGACTCTGACAGTAAGTTGCTCCCAACCGAGTCCATGTGCAATTGACACAGTCATCTCCGGGTTCAGCCCTCTCTCCTCGGCGAGACGAAATAGAGTCTCATCGGGTATCTCGGCTGCATCCTTTGGCAAGGACTTCAGTGCCGTGCGCACCGCAGCCTCTCCCTTCCTCAGCATCTGGTAGTATCGGGTCTCCTCAAGTTCAAGAATACTCAAAATTCCTTCTCTCGACTGAACGAAGGAAGACATGTCCAGATGAGTATCCATGTGGTGCGCTCCAAGGTCGGCAAGGCTGACGGATGCACCGATTCCGTCTTTCATCCTGCAAGCACGGCGAGCTAGCATCCTAGCGAGGTAGCCTGCCTTGGTGTTGCTTGGAACCAGTCCATCACCGAGCATATTGCAAAGCGCATGCATGTGATCGGGTATAGCATAGATTGAAGACAGCGGCTCAGTAACTCGCTTCAGCTCTTCTACAGAGAGTTTGATTCCTGTCTCAGAGAGTCTTTTCACCAGTTTATCATACAGCGCCTGCACGTCGGTACCGACGTCTATGTTCAAGATTCCTGCAAGTTTTGAGAGTTCGCTGAGCAGGGCATCCATGTCTACCTCCATGCCCAGAGAAGAGACCATCGAGTCGAAATCGCTCAGTTGCTTCAGCCAAGTCACGGACTCCGGGTAGATAGCCTCGTAGATAGTAGGAGTTCCGGCCGCGGCCCAACAGAACCTCTCGAGACCGTATCCAGTGTCGATAATCTGTAAGTCCATCTCCTTGTAACGCAGTCCCTTAATGTCGATGTCGCCATCGTCTGACTCCTCTAGGCTCATGAACACCAGGGTAGCCAGTTCAAGCCCACCTACGATGACCTCGAGGGCGGGGCCAGCGTTACCGCCACCCGACCATGGGTTCTCGACGTAGGTCAGGTCCCCGGGATTGATGCCAAAAGAATCGACTAGCATCTCGTCGCAGTAGCGCACGCATTGGTCTATCCAATAGACTACATCGTCGTCTTTGGGTCGGTTGAAAGCATGGTGGGCCATCATCTCAAAAGTGGATAGATGTCGTCCGGAACGGCCTACTGCAGCCACGTCGGTCAGCCTGATACAGGGCTGGCTGATACCCAAGGGGTTGGCCGGCGGGGGGACCTGTCCGCTCGTCACATGCGGCTGAAAGTCGGCTATACTGGCTATGGTCAGGTGGATGTCATCACGCCATCTGGCAATTATTGGATAGGGTTCTACGCGTGTGTGACCACGCTTCTCAAAGAAGTCTAGGAATGCTTCCCTCATTGCGTCCTTGAGGGGCTTGCCCCGCATCGGGAAGCCATCTATCGTCGGGTTGCCGATGAAAGTATACGGGTCCTCTGTAGTATCGCCACAGGTGGTGCGGCTACTATCTCTGGTCCAGAAGCGTGCACCAGTAACCCGACAGGTCTTGCAGACGTGTCCCGATTCCTCCCAGTAGGGTATATCGATCTCTCCGAAAGCCATGCTATTGCACCTTCCTGCGCTCCATCCAACGGACTGGCAGTCTTGAAGGCCATTGTCAGGAGGAGCCCGTTGTGTTGAAAGCGAGGGTGCAGCAGGCTTGGCCATGGCAGCCGAGTGGAGAGATTTTCTCGAGCCATTGGGTCCGGGTCGGATGCGCATCTCGAAGCACGGCAGCATGCTCACCGACGCTATCCTGATAGCTGACGAGCAGCATATGGCGGAGCACTCTGACGACCGCTCTCCCAACCAGCTTGTCAACACTGCCTGTCTACCAGGAATCGTCGGCGAGGCCTGGGCGATGGCCGACTGGCACTTCGGCTACGGTTTCCCGATAGGAGGAGTTGTAGCGACCGACGTGAATTCTGGAGAGCAGGGCGGGGCGATATCGCCCGGAGGAGTCGGTTTCGACATCAATTGCGGAGTCAGGCTGTGCGCTACTGAGATGACTCTGGGGGACGTCAATCCCAAGGCATTGGCTGCGAGCCTCGCTCGTTCGATTCCTGCTGGGGCCAGCCGCAAGGGAGGAGTCAGTCTGACTGCGAGCGAAATCGAATCTGTTCTCGCGGATGGTGCGGGCGCCGCGATTGATCTCGGATGGGGTGAGTCACGTGACCTCAGGGCCATCGAGTCAAACGGTCGACTAGAGAGCTCTGAGAGAGATGTTGGTGAACGCGCACTCAAACGTGGCTCGACAGCACTCGGTACCCTTGGTTCGGGTAATCACTTTCTTGAACTGCAGGTGGTAGACAGGATAGTCGACCAGAATGCCGCCTCTGCTTTCGGCCTCAGGCAGGGACAGGTGACGGCCATGATCCATACCGGTTCCAGAGGGCTTGGGCATCAGGTCTGCACCGAGCATGTGGCTGCGATAGAGTCGAAATATCACAGAGATGGCGATACCTGGCACTCAGAGGAATGGGGAATCAGTCTCGCGGACCGTCAGCTTGCAGCCGCCCCAATTCACAGCCGTGAGGGGGCTGCTTACCTCGATGCGATGCAAGCTGCCGGCAACTACGCCTTCGCCAACCGCTCGGCTTTGACTCAGAGGTTGCGCGAGGCACTTCGCGAGCAGCACGGCCAGGATGGTGGGCTGGATGTCGTCTATGATGTGAGCCATAACATCGCCAAGATTGAGGAGCATCGCGTTCACGGTTCCTCCTGCACCTGCTGCGTTCATCGTAAAGGCGCCACCAGAGCGCTTGGAGGAGATCATCCCGAATTGGCTGCCGCATTCTCCGGAGTCGGGCAGCCAGTACTGGTCCCAGGAGATATGGGAACTGCTTCATGGGTCCTTGCTGGGCCTACTTCAGGTGGCAATGATGCCTTCTCGTCTTCTTGTCACGGGGCAGGTCGCAGACTCTCTCGCACCGCTGCACGGAAGAGTGTTGACTCGGACGCCCTGATGGAAGATCTCGAGTCGCGCGGCATCCACGTTCGAGTCAAGACTCCAAACGTCCTCTCCGAGGAGGCGCCCGAGGCCTACAAGGACGTCGATGAGGTCATCCGCCTGACCAGCGAGGCTGGTCTAGCAAGGCCTGTGGCTAGATTGAGGCCAATAGCGGTAATCAAGGGCTAGTCGGACTTGTCGCGGTAGTAAATCTCTATGATGTCGTTGTCGTGAATGATGGCGTTCTGGTAATCATCGTTCAACTCGCCATTCACATACATCACTACTTCGCTGTCCTCGTCGGCCACCTTGTAGAGTATCTGATTCTCGTTGAAGATTTCGCCCCATATCTCGAAGAAGGCCCCAACGGGGGCATTCATCTGAGTGGGGGTTTCGATGTGGAGCTTGCCGGTCTCATCGTGGGTGTGGATTCCCCGCATGCCATCGCATTCAGAATCGTCTATCCCTATGTTGGATGCGATTGAGACCTCTGAGCCATCGATGAATATTCTCAACGTTGCGTGGTAGTGAGCGACAATAGGGTTGCTGCTGTGCTCGCTCCCTAGACAGACGTCAACTATCTCCCAGTCTGCAGGCTCATCGGTAAGAGTGCCTGGTGCGAATACAACTACTGCGACGAAGGCAGCGGTCATCAATCCGGCACCTAGTAGTAGCATTGACTCCATATTCATGGTATCCGGACATACGCATTCGTCTTGAACCATGAGGCTGTGCACTCACATATGCCAGCGGTAGGAGAGGTTCCCGAGTATTGGGATGCAGCCAAGGTGGATCTGTCTGCCACTGATTCGTCCCTAGCAGAGGTCATCGCACGGTACGAGGAGCCAGTCCTCTCCTCGAAGGGGGACCTGTTCCTCAATCTGGTCTCAGCCATCGTAGGCCAGCAGATTTCCACCATCGCCGCGAGAACGGTCTGGATCAGATTTGAGAATCTCGTCGGCGAAGTGAATCCTAAATCGGTGCTGTCACGCAGTCATGAGCAGTTACGCGGATGCGGGCTGTCGGGACGTAAGGCCGAGTACATCCTCGGGATAGCCGAAGCTTGGCAGAGTGGATACGCCGACATCGACTGGGATGGCCTGAGTGACGAAGAGGTGATGGATGCTCTCATTAAACTCAGAGGAGTTGGTATTTGGACTGCGGAGATGGTTCTGATTTTCACGCTGCTCAGACCCGATGTCTTCCCGGTGGGTGACATAGGAGTAGTGCGTGCGGTCGAACGACTGTACTCTGAAGGTGAACGAATGAGCAACGATGAGCTGATTGCCAAGTCGCAGGACTGGAGACCATGGAGGACAGTAGCGACATGGTACCTGTGGCGAAGCATTGATCCCGAGCCGGTACAGTACTGACTACATGCAGTATCCACGCTTCGGTTGCTCGGGTATCGAGGGGGCAGCCCCTGACTGAACTCCATCGGCCTCTTCCATTATGATTGTGAGCAGTGTGTTGACGAGGGTCCTGAGCTCCTCGACCTCCTCCTTGAGATCATCGAAAGTCCCAGCATCGCTGTCCTCAGGCATCGCGCATCCCATCTGAGGAATTGCTCCCTCAAGCCGGCGAACGCTACAGTATGGCCTATAAACACGAGAGGTCGTAAACTGGCAGCAGGGGCGGTTGACGGAGTGGGCTTGAATAGCCGTCACTCGGTTTCGTCATCCGCTTCTTCTTCCTCTTCCGGCTCCTCTTTCTCGTACTCCCACGAGTCGTCCTCGTAGAAGTCATCGTCATCGTCCTCGTAGTAGTAGTCGTCACTGTCACGCCCCCTCAGCATAGTCATAGCTATGCCTAGAACCACAACGACTAGTACGCCTCCAAGCAATAACATCTGCGAATCTTCGCCTCCTGTTTCAGTAGTAGGCTGTGGCTGTACGTTAATCCCTATAATCGCCTGATAGGGGTTGTCAAAGTCACCATCAACGACGAGGTACAGGTTCGGTTGTCCAGGCTGCCACGACTCCCATTGGAATTCGGCGTAGACGCTTGAGCTCTCAGCGGGCAATGACAATGCAATGGGGCCATCTCTAGCCGTGGATAATGACTCCCTCCACTGGCCTCCATCAACAAGTTCGTAGAGCCCTATAGTGAACTCTCCCTCTCTCTTACCAGGATTCTCCCAGAAGGTCTCGATAGTGAGGATTTCACCCTGCACCGGAGTGTTGCTGGGGTTGATTACTGAGCGAGTGTACTGCCCGAGGAACTCCATGATTCTCAGAGTGACTTGCCTCGGTGCCGACTCACTCCCTGAGCCGATAATCTGGTTACCAGATTTGTCCGTAGAGGTTATCCAGAACCAGAGGTAATCCCCGGATTCTACCCTCATATCGTTTAGTGGGGTGAAATCCAGTGCTGACTGATACACGTCGTTGGTGTCGTCGTCGATAATCATGATCAGCTCACCGGTGGCTTCGGTCCCTGCGACTGGGCCGTTAGCCCTGACGTAGACCCACGAAACCTGCAGCGGACCGTCCATCATACCAATCTCGTCGACCATTGTTACGGTCACCGTGACATCTCCTAGCATGTCCGAATCCAATATCGTCAGAGAAGAATCTGGATAATCCGCTATGTTGAACAGGGCCTGTGGTGCCTTACTGTCGACTATAACGGAAGCATCGCTGTTGGCCACAGACGAACCTAATCCTGGGACGTTGAGGACACTAGTGGTGACTGTCATCTCGGGATTCAATGGCACCCTTGCAGGTAAGACCATGGATCCGGAGAAGAATCCGTCGGAATCTACTTCGACCACAATGTCGACTTCTTGGGTGCCGTAGATGACTTCAATCTCGACTTGAAGGTCTTCGGGTATCTCTGAAGCTTGCACCTGTGATCCTGCGTAGTGTATCGAGCCGTCCATCTGGAACTCATCTCCTTGTCGTAAGTATAGCGAATCCCCGTTCGGTTCAATCATAGGCGGAGTCAAATCAGACATGGACTCCGGAACTGCCATGAACTTGTTATCGAGTTCCCAGGTCAGTTCACCTATGTTGTTCTGGTAGGCGACGGTAGTTAGGTCATCCTCGATGCTGATACTCGGTTTGCATCCAAGTTGACCGTCCTCCCATGGATAGTCCCACGATAGTTCGAAGCCAAGGCTAATCTGGGTGATGTCCGAAGTGATTTGAGTCGATTGAGCACTGAGTGGTGAGACCATGCTGTCATCAGCGGTCCACAGTGTCCCTCTGGACGGGTCGAAAGTGAACTTGCCCAAATTGGATGGACCGTCGCCGCATAGCATCACGGTGATGTTATCGAGAGTGTGGATACCGTTGGCCTCTTCGACTTGCATAGTAAAGGCGTGCGGCACCCCTGCGAGCAGGTAGCCAATCTCACGATCTAATTCATATCCAGATGAAATCAGATTGGTCGGCTCGTCGGTGGCTACCACGATACTGGCCCATGCGTCAGCAGCACCGGGGCCTCCTCCAGTTCCTCCGTCCTGGTAGGTGTGTCCAGCCCAATCGGTGCCTTCGACGTAGAAGTGGACCATGCTGTTGAACGGTAGAGCGGAGAGGTCCATTGAGGGGAACTGCACTTGCTGCTGACCAGTCATCCCTGAGGTTAGAGGCATCTGCATAGACAAGTATTCGTCTTCATCAGCCACATCATCCATATTCAGATCGTCCACTGTCTCGCGCCAGTAGCGCAGTGTGATTATCTCGCCACGGGCCTCTCCCTCGTCGATGGTGATGAATAATGAGAGTGGGTTTTCGGGTTCCCAAACCTTAGCGTGGGCCGGTTGTAGGCCGATATTAGTGTTGATTTCCATGGGGCCAGCAATGGGTGGGTTGGAATCGACTCTGACTATGACCTGAGGTGGAACTCCTGTCACATCTTCAGCTCCTGTCGATGATCCTGATGGGCCGACAGAGAGCATCATCGGCGACATAGACAACTCCGACAGCGATACCGGAGGAGTAACGATTCCAGAGTATTCTCCTCCTTCTACAGAAGTCATTGCGAATAGGTTGCCCGATAGATTCAGGCCGACGGAGTAGTCACTGGCATCGGGGCGGGAACTGGTCGAGTCCTGGAAGCGGACGGACCCTGATATGTTGACCTGATTACCGTCCATAATCGGGAACGGGTAGAACGGCGAGAACTGGTTAGACAGTAATCTACCGGACTCATCCCGGACCTCAAAGGAATCGACCTGTATGTCGTTCTCTACAGCCTTGGCGCCGGACTGGCCACTGAATGACACTGCTGGCCACACCGTCTCTCCTGACGAGTCGAAGGCCTGAGCGACCCAGCGGATGCTATCTACGTCGTCCCAACTCCAAGAAATCTCAAATGCCCAGTTGACGACGACATCGTTCCAGCCGTCGTTGTGTATCTCGTTGCCGATGTAACTGGCCGTCTCGTCTAGCATAGCGGAATTGCTGCCCGAGGATTGGCTGAACATCACTGCAGCCATCGGATCCCAACCATTCACTGGGTCCTTTGAGGCCTCGAACTCGAGAATCACCCCATCAGAAGCAGTCCCTCGCAAGGTAATCTTCTCAATCTCCGAGTTGTCATACAAGTGGTGGTGCTTTGTCTGTATCTCCACCAGCTGCCTATCTGGGTACATCGTGTTGGGAACTTGGAAGTCACGATTGGTCATGATATAATCGAAGTCGATATCTCCATCAATAGCTATGGAACCCATCTCGGCAGAAATGTTGACGGGGATCGAAACCTGCTCTGGAGGAGGATCGTCCTGCGTCTGCGAGTTGTGGTAGGCCGATACTGAGGCGCCTAGTCCGGAGACATTCTCAAAGATCATGTAGCCTATTCCCATCCTACTCAGAGTCACCGTCTGGGCGCTGTTCGAATCTATACTCAAGGAGACTTCTCTCCACTGCCTTCCAGTGTCAGAGTCAGTATGAGTACCCGGCAGTGAGTTGATTGCGAGTATCTGAGCACTGTCGAGCATATTGTAGAATGGTGAATTGGCTGAGCTGCTACTCTGAGTCGCTGTCCCAACCGAAACGGAGACCGGGGATTCGAATCCGTTGTAATCAGGTGAAATCGCGATGATTCCAGTGTTAACCGCTCCGGCTGCTGGAATCCTGAAGGACAGCGATGCAGGGCTGCTACCGTCGAGGGTGAGTATGTCCGATGTGGCCTGGTACTGTGGTTCACCTTCCGAGTCGGTGAGCAGTGACTGCCATCCGTAGTGACCGTAGTTACTGCCGAACGGGAAGCTCCACTCGTGAGTCTCGTCTCCAATGACGTCAATGTCGGGATTGAGTGCAGGCTCTGCAAAGTTGGCTGTCAGAACCAGTCTGTCAATCCAGCCGTTCGTGGGCAGTGATATCGACACTCCGAATCCTGGCTGAGGGTATGTGAAAGTCAGTCCGCCCTGCGAGGCAGTCCCCAGAGTTCCTCCGTTGGGGCCTGTGAAGTCTATTGAGAGTCCACTAGAGAAATTTCCCGAGAGTCCAATGCTCTTGATTGGCCTTGAGGAGTGCAGATAGTCAGAGGCTACTGTGCCAGCGACTCCGGAGGCATTCAACAAACCGTCGATGAGGCTCACACTGGTACTGAAATCCCAGCCGTTCCCCTCCAATGCTGCGGCATTCAGAATTCTCTTGCCACCGATGTGAATCTTGTTAATTCGGGGAGTTTCCTCCTCATTGTTGGTGCCCATGTGTACCTTGAGTTTCATCTGTGGGGTCGTAGTGGTGTCAACTCCGGCCAGAGAAATCGGGAAAGAGACGTTCGAGTATCCAGGAACGGCTTCTCCAGTAAAGGTGTCAATCAGAGTCGCACTGACCCAAGAGTCAGATGGAATCGTAGCATCGACATCGAGGAATCCGAGGTTGAAGTCGTGGATGTCAGAGGCGCTAAAGACTGGGCTCAGCCAATCGCCTGGAGCTCCGTAATTGGCTATTCGAATACCGACGTTATCGAGGTACCAGCCAGCGTAGTTCCAAATTGAGTCACCACCGCCATGGAACCTAAATTTTACATCGTCGCCAGCATAAGATGCGAGACTTGCCTCCTTACTGTCCCATGTCAGATCGTTTACCGAGTATGACGAACCCGAACCAAGGCACTTGACTGGGCCGAAGTAATTCGAGCCGGCGGGAATTGAGGTGTAACTTCCGATGCCGGCGTGATCGTAGAACCCGCTGCCTGGATCCCAGTATTGCCAGCTACCTCCGTTCACCTGGATGAAAATCCCGCCGCCATCCCAGTAGGCCTCAAAGCATGCCCAGTGGTCCATCACGAAAGATGCGCTGGAGTTGGCCGGTAGGCTGTAGGTTGGAGAGTAGAGGTTTGCTGAGGTGCTGCCCGAGTAAGTCCCGCCAAGGTTTATTGCCATAACGTAAGGGAAGGAGGGTTCTTCTTGAGGGCCCGCATTGCCTGTTATCTGCCCGTACGACCACCTTTGTCCGACATCTCCTGTAGAGGGGTTTCTAGTCCATCCCGAAGGCATGTTAGTCGAAGGATTTCCTGCGGTGGAGTCCTCAAAGCCCTTGTTGATATCTTGGAATCCGCTGGTGAAAGTGTAGTAGGCCCAGTCGTCGGCACCTGCCGCAGTGTTTCCAGCAGGGTTGGGGAAAACAGCGCCATAGTGATACGCAGAAGAGGAGGTCTCCAAGTCGTCCTCAAAGACAGTGTTGCCCGAATCGTCTACGATACGTATGGCGGCAACGGTCAGTCCCTCTTGATCATCTGCTGTGCCTCCGTAGTGAGGAACGTAAGCGTCGCTATCGACAATGAACCGAAGATAAACGTTGGACTGATTCTGGAACGAGGTCGGGATGTCGAAGGAGACTGTTCGAATCCCGTTGCTCTGGTCTCCGGATACACCATCATAGCCGTTCACACCAGGAATTGCACCTGCTCTGTCTTCACAGTTGTAGACAGTGCTTGAGGTCGTCGAAGAAATGTCAGTCCATGTGTTGTTGTTCAAAGAGAGTTCGACGCAGGCGTTGTCTGAGTATGAGCCCGATAGGTCCCACTCCATATCTACCTGAATGTCGAAGGTGCTGTTGATTCCTGCTAGGTTGAGTGTCCTCTGTAGGGCGCCATATTGGCCAGTTGAATAGTCGCATACAGTGCCAGGAGTATAGCATCCGCCATGCCATGCTCCGAACTGAGTCCCATCGTTATGGAAGTTGATGTTGTCGAGGAACCATCCAGGGCGCTCGTTAGTGGAAGTGGGGTCGGTCCAAATTTGGAATCTGAACTGAATCTTACTGGCATTGTCAATGTCGGCAATAGACGACATAGAGATGTTGCTCGAGACCCAT
>Ga0206683_10003312_pt1 | contig 10698 bp, 8 predicted proteins | sample M280m12015metaG_FD_155483 | JGI IMG/M metagenome (GOLD analysis project Ga0206683, IMG submission 155483) | Ammonia-oxidizing marine archaeal communities from Monterey Bay, California, United States - M2 80m 12015 | ecosystem: Environmental > Aquatic > Marine > Intertidal zone | place: USA...
TATTGAAGCATTCTTCGAAAATCCTTCTGCCCCAGAAGATTACGACATAAGTTCACATTAATCCAAAATTGGATTAATTGATGACTTTAAACAATAAAAATAATAACACCTCTAATGAAGAGGTGTTATTAAAAGATATAAATTCATCAGTCGGAGATATTTATGTGCAAGACGTGCACAAGGCTTTTGGCGTTACCAAAGCCTTAAATGGATGTTCTTTTAATGCTAACTTTGGAGAAATTCATGCAATTGTTGGTCCAAACGGATGTGGAAAAAGTACTTTAGCAAAAGTTTTATCTGGTATATTTCCTGCAGATAAAGGAAAAGTTTCAATTCTTGGACATACCCCAACATCTCCAGTTATGGCTCGTAGTCTTGGTATAGCTACTGTTTTTCAAGAGGTAATGATTGCGGAAGAAGCTTCTGTTGTAGATAATTTATTTATTGGCTCTGATTATTTTTGGTACAAAACAATGACTCAAAGGGAAAAAATGCAAAGAGCTGAGGAACTTATGGATGAACTTGTAGGAGAGTATGTAGATCCAAACACTTTAGCTATGAATTTATCATTATCAGTAAAAGCATGGATAACTATAGGTAGGGCTTTTTTGAGAGAAAATACAAAAGTTTTAATACTCGATGAATCATCAGCAGCATTAGACTTCGATTCTACTGAGAGACTGTTCAATAAAATGCGACTAATGAGAGATAATGGAGCTGCTATATTTATTGTGACTCATAGAATAGCAGAATTAATACGTATCAGTGATAAGGCAACAGTTTTGCGAGATGGTGTTGATGTAGGGGTTCTTGAAAAAAAAGACATAACTGAAAAAAATTTGTTAAGTTTAATGACTGGCAAAGTTGAAACTGAATATAGAGAAAAAACTTCTGCTTTAACAACTCAGAGTGAAGAAGTTATTATGAGTGCTAAAAATTTGAAAGTTTGGTCAGAGAGTGATGAAGTAAATTTTGAACTAATTAAAGGACAAATTCTTGGAGTGACAGGTTTAGATGGTCATGGCCAAGATGATTTTGTTAAAATACTTGCAGGCGTTCAAGATTCATATGGTGGGGAAGTAGAAATAAAAAATAATAATACATTTTTAAAATTTAATAATTTAAAAGAAGCAAAAAATTCTGGCATTTCATTTGTTTCAGGGGATAGAAAAAAGGAAGGAATCCTTCCAAACTTAAGTATTTATGAAAATATGGTTATACCACTTTACAGAACCACTAGTAGAGGAGGTTTTTTAGGTTTTATTAACTGGCTTGAACTCAATGGTATGTATGAATGGGAACTTGAAAGACTTAAAATTAAAACAGGTTTAAAATCTGATTTAATAACTTCTTTAAGTGGAGGCAATCAACAAAAAGTCATGATTGCCAGATCATTTGCACAACACCCAAAAGTTCTAATCCTTAATGACCCAGCAAGAGGAATAGATGTAAATACTAAGAGAGATTTATATAAGCATTTGAGGACTTATGTAGAAGAAGGAAATTCCGTAATTTTTTTATCGAGTGAATTGGAAGAGTTTATTGGTCTTTGTTCAAAAGTTTTAGTTTTTAGACATGGAAGTGTTTTTGATATTTTTGAAGATGATAAAGTTGAGCCGGCAGGATTATTAGAAGGGATGTTTGGACAAACTGAGGGTATTAAAAAAACTAATATTAAAAAGAATATCAACTCTGATCATTCAATCAATAAAAATAATAAGCTAACCATCTCTAACGATAATCAGCCTACTTCAAAAAAATACATAAAAGTTTTAGATTTTGATAAAGATAAAAAAGAAGATGTTTTTGGAAATTTAAAAAAAATCAAAGTAAAACATTTTTAAACTATGAAAAAATATAATCTAAAAAATGCAAAAAAAGAAAAGAAAATTGAAAGTCAGTCTTATTCTAAAGAAGATCTGACTCAATTTAACTCTCTTGTTGATTTTACTAGTTTAATGTTTGATTCTGTAAAACCTGATACTAAAGTAAATTTATTTTCAACAAAATATACACAGTCTGATAAAAAAAAATTTCAAAATATTATTAGTAATAAGTTTGAAACATCTGACAATGTTTCTAATAAAAATGATGAGATAGAAACAATAAAAAAAAATACAAAAATAGTAAAATTTACTCCAGAAGATGAAAAACAATTTGAAAAGTTAAAAAATTTTTCATTAAATATGTTTTCAAATCATGATGCATATAAAAAAGAAAATGAAAAAGTGATTTTTGATTCAGTAAATTATAGTGAAAAAGATCTATCAGCTTTTAATCGAATTTTAAATAATAAAAAAAGTAATATAAACAATAAAAAAGAGCAAAAAGAATTAAGTTCAAAATTCAATAAAAGTTCAATAAAAATAATTGATTATGATAAGATTGAAAATAGAGCAAACAATTTTAATATTGGTAGGAATAAAAAAATTAAGATCAAATATTACGATTAGAGTGAATAAATAAGATGGCAATAGTAGAAAAAGTAAAACAAAGTTTCAGAACTAGCGGGGATACTGGGGCACATAAATATCTTATGGTGCCAATTTTTATGTTTTTTGCTTTATTAATTTTTGCTTTAATAAGAAGTCCTATCTTAATTTCAAACTCTGGAATAGGTAGTGCAATTATTTTAACTGCTCCATTGATATTAGCAACTTACTCTCTAACAATAATTGTCATGGCAGGAAGAGGGGGTGTAGATCTTTCAATCGGACCATTTATGGGTTTTATAAATGTTAGTTTGATACAATTATATGCATTCGGTTACCTTCAACATCCAGTAAGTTTTTTCATATATGCAATTGGAATGGGAATTTTATATCAATTGTTATTTGGAATTATTGTTGTTTTTGTAAGAGTATCTCCAATAATTGTGGCATTAGCAGGTTACCTAGCTTTTGTTGGAATAAATATAGTGATTTTGCCTCGACCGGGCGGTGTTTCGCCTGATTGGTTGACACCCTGGGGGGCTGGATTCACGATTTTTAATCCAACTTTACTTCTTCTTATATTAGCAACAATCTTTTTTTATTTAATTACACATACAGCCTTTTGGGGACATTTAAAACTTATGGGTTCTGATGAAAGAGCCGCTTTTACTAGTGGAGTTAGAATCAATTGGGTAAGAATAGTTGCGCATGGAATAGCTGGTATATTTGCAGGTTTGTCTGCAATAACATTTACTGCATTAATAGGTTCTGGTGATCCTTTGCAAGGAACTAAGTATACTCTTTTGGGTGTAACCGCTTTAGTACTTGGAGGTGCAAGTTTAGTAGGAGGTCGTGGTGGAGCTTTTGGGGCAATATTAGGGGCATTAATACTCTACTTAATTAATTATATTTTAGTTACTTTTCAATTTGAGAGATTGCAAAGTTTTGTATCTGATTTGTCTTATGGAGGCGTTTTAGTTATTGCTTTATTAATAAGTTTGACACTTCCTTTCGTTCAAAAAGTCACAAAAAATTTATCAGTGTTTGTTTTTTTTATATTGATGACAATAGCAGGGCTAGCAGTAGTTATTCATACAACTCAAGACATTCCTATTAAGGATGAAACAGTTGTTGTAGATACTTCAAAAGATGATTCATATGACAGATCAACAATTGTTCGTAAACTAGATAAAACGGGCAATATTATTGTGGAAGGAGACGCTGCTTGCACTACTGGGCAAGGTACTTCTCAAGGTGGTTCATTAGCTGGACATTCTGTTGTTAGTTGGGGTGATACGCCAGGAACAATAGTTCTTTATGTAATACTTGGTGTAGCTGGATTGTCTTTTCTGATGACTTTGCTTTTTAGAAATCGAGATGCAACTACAACACTCTTTACAATTGTAATAGCGCTAATATCTCTTGGTCTTATTTTTGATCCAGAAAATAAAAATAATGAAACTAATCAAGATGAAGCAAGTCAAATTTCAGAATTAAGTTCTATAGAGAGTTTTTCACCAGAATATTTTAGTATTGAAAAAATAAACTTTTTTTCAAATATTTCTTCTAATGCAAGTATTATTGTTAGCTCAACATATAGTTTAATTTATGCAGTTGGAATCATACTACTTACATCTTTAATAGTTTTAGCAATGCTTCCTCAGTTTAGTAGTAGAGTAAAGGCAACAGCAATGTTGTTATTTGCAGCTGCATTAACAATTATTCTTTTAGGAGGAGTATCATATTATAATTTGGAGAATAATTTTGATCCTAGTTTTTTTGGATTGCAAGGTTATGGAGTTATTTTAGTTGCATCACTACTTTTTGTTATAACAGCTCCTTTTGTAAATTCAAATATATCAAACCTTACCAACATTTATATTTTTGGATTAAGTGTTTTAGCTATAATTGCTGTTTATTTTTTAGCAGGGAAAACAAATACAATGATTGATCCTGCAATTTATCAAACGCAAATTTTCAGTGAATTAAAAATAGGTGATTTATCAAAAGTAATTTATCCAGAACCATTAAGACAAATTAATCCTGGAATTACTCCTATTTCCCAGATTGCTTATAGTGCTTTAGTGATTTTTTTATTCCAATATTTTATTTTCATTGCAATGCAAAAACAAAATAAATACCAAAACTTTGCTCCTTTAATTTACATTGTAATTGTCGCTGGTTTTTTATGGTCTGCAATATTTTATGCTGTAGGATATTCATTATATAAAATAATTGCAGTTATAATAATTGGCCTGCCTATTACTCCATTAGTATGGCAATTTTTTGGAATTTACTTAAGGAAGATAGCACGTGATAGAAAATTAAGTCAATGGGAGGAAGAGAAGGGAGTATGAATAAAAAATGAGTAAATCGGCATTTCTTTTTTTTAAGGCATTGGGCTTATTTTTTGCGATAATTGTTGGAATAGGAACGGCCGTACTAGGGTGGGTTGATTCTGCTGACTGGATCAACATTGTTTTTTATTCAGTTGCTACCTCAGCATTAGTTTTATGGGGATGGTATCATTTTTCTATTCGATGGATTCATAACGATTTAAAACAAAATATATTTTCACATATTTCATCAAATGAAAAAAAAGAAAAAGATGAAATTGTTGAAGATCAAGAAGATAATAGTGACAAAAACTTTTTTTATACAACTCTTTTACCTTATAAATGGGCGGCAGGTGGATTTCTTCTCATCATTGCAATTTTTGTTTTTGTTTCTTTTACTTTTGATGGATTTTTTTCTGGCAGAACTTTAATTTCATTTTTAATTTTTTTAGGTTTTATAATCATAGCTTCTGTTATTGGGAGATATATTAAAGGCCAAAAAAGTACATTTATTGGAATATGTGTATTAATAGGATTATTTATAATAGGAGCTTTGACGATAAATGGTTTTTTGTCTCTTTTAAATTTGAAATCCATGTTGGTTTTTGCAGCTTTTTTAGGTCTAGCAACTATAGGCCAGACTTTAGTTGCGCTTTTAGGGGGTCTGGATTTATCAATACCATTTATCATTGGTTCCTCAAATGTAGCTTTGATGTCAATGATTTCAAAAGGTGTGCCACCATGGCTTTCGGCATTAGTGGTTTTATTATTTGGTTTGGGTGTCGGGCTTATTAATGGTGTTCTGAGTTTTAGACTACAAGGTCAAGCTTTGATCTTAACTTTAGGTGTTGGGTTTTTTATGGTGGGTGGAGTTCAAATTTTAGTTGCTATGAATACATTTTCAGCTGGAACAGTGTTTGGAGTTGTTCCTGAATGGATGAGAAATCTTGCCTCAATGAATGGTAAAACACTTGGCTTACCAGTACCACCTGTTATTTTGATATGGATTGTGGCATCCATTCTTATAATAGTTGGGTTGAGATACACAAAATGGGGAAGAAATCTTTATGCACTTGGAGGAAATAGGTTATCAGCAGATAGACTTTCAATTTCTGAAAGGGGTTATTGGATAGGTGTTTATGTTATAAGCGGTTTTTTTTCAGCATTTACAGGCGCCCTACTTTTGGGTTGGAGTGGAGGAGGTTTTGTTGGTGTTGGAGATACTTATTTATTCTTAACTCTTGCTGCGGTGGTCGTAGGAGGTACTTCATTGCTAGGTGGCTGGGGAGGATATGGTTTAAGTGTTATTGGGGTTTTAATCTTACAAGTTCTAAATACAACACTTATCGGTTGGGGTTTAAGTTTTGAAGCGCAACAATTTATTTTAGGTTTATTAATTATTCCAATGGTGGCACTTTACGCAAGATCACCTCATATTAGGACGCAAATTTAGGATGAAAAACATGAACTTAGAGGAATATTTTTTGTTTCATATTATGAAATTTGAACACAAAATACTATCTTCACCATATATCGTTACTATGTTTTTTGGAGAAAAATATGAATAAGTTACTTTTTCCGCAAGATATTGTGGGAGGATCATTTTGGTTAATTTCAGTAGCAATGATTGGTGCTTCTCTATTTTTCTTTCTTGAAAGAGGGAGACTTTCAAAAAAATGGAACACCGTAATGACTTTAATTGGTGTCATTGCTCTAATGTCTTCAATTCATTATTTTTATGCAAAAAATTTATGGGTGATTAATGGTCAGGCTCCAATTGCTATAAGATATATTGATTGGACATTAACTTTTCCACTTCAAATCTTAACATTCTATGTGATGCTTGCGACAGTTACTGATGTTAAGAGAGGTATGTTTTGGCGTTTACTAGTAGGTACGTTAGTTTGGGTAATAGCGCAGTTTTTAGGTGCTTCAGGTTATATGAGTGTAACTTTAGGCTTCTTAATAGGTATTGCTGGATGGCTTTATATTATTGGTGAGTTGTATATGGGCGAAGCAGGTAGAAGAAATGCCACCTGTGGAAATCAAAACGTGCAAATGGCTTTTTTTGCAAATAGATTAATTATTACAATAGGTTTTGCGATATATCATATCGGGTATTTTATTGAACATCTTGGAGGAGGAGTGAATATTAGTAGTTTAAATATTATTTATAATCTTGGAGACATATTAAATAAAATAATATTTGGAATGATAATTTATAGTGCAGCTTCACAAGATTCTAAAAAAGGAAGTGGACTTTAGGATGACAATTAAAAATAAATATGTTTAATATTATGGAAGGAAATATAACATGACACAGGGAGCGGATATTATAGCTACTATTATTTTAATTGCTTTAGCAATTGCTATAATAGTTTACCTTTTACATTGGTTATATAGAAGATCTTCTAAAGAAGTATCTTTTGTTCGAACAGGAATGTTTGGTGAAAAAGTAGTTATCAGTGGTGGTGCTTTTGTTTTGCCAATTATCCATAATATTACCCAAGTTGGAATGAGTACTCTTTGCATCATAGTTAAAAGGAGTGGAGATAAAGCTTTAATAACTAGTGATCGTATGAGAGCAGAAATCTTAGCAGAATTTTATGTAAGAGTTGCTCCAGATAAAAAATCTGTTGCTATAGCAGCTCAGACTCTTGGTAACAGAACTCTTGACCCAGAACACTTAAAAGAATTAGTTCAAGGACGATTTGTTGATGCATTAAGTATTATTGCAGCAACTATGACTATAGATGAAATTCAAGAAAATAGAGGTAAATATGTTAAAGAGGTTACAAACATTGCTGAAGAATCAATAGGGCATACTGGCTTAGAATTGGAAACAGTTTCACTGACTGGACTTGACCAAGCCCCAATAGAATTATTCAATCCTTCAAACACTTTTGACTCACAAGGTTTAACAAGATTAACAGAACAAATTGAAGCTAGAAGAAAAAAACGTAACGACATAAAACAAGATACAAAAATTCAAATTGAAAACAAAGATTTAGAAACAATTCAAAAAGAATTAGAAATACAAAAAGATAAAGAGTTTGCAAAATATAAACAAGAAAGAGAAATTTCTAATCAAAAATCTTTAGAAAAAACTGAGACAGTTAAAATTAAAGCACAAAATGAGATTGAGGCTGAAGAAGCAGAAATTAAAGCAGCAGAAGAAATCGAAAAAGCTAAAATTTCACAAGCACAAGTTATAGAAGTTGAAAAACGTTTGACAGAAACAAGATTAATAGAAGAGATTGAGAAAAGAAGAAGAGAGCAAAATGAACTTGAGCAAAGTTCCACTCTATCCATTAGAGAAAAAAATCTTGAAACAGAAATTAAGATTTTGGATTTAGATAAACAAAGTGAATATGCTAGATTAGAAAAACAGAGATTGGTTGATATTAAAAAGGCTCAAGAAAGAGCAGAAATTGTTAAAGAACAGTCTGAAAGAAATCGAGATGCTGAAGAAGCTCAGATTATATCTGAAGAACAAGTTAAAAATGCTAAAATTAGTCAACAGAAGAATATTGACTCCTATAGGATTGCAGCAGAACGAGAAACAAGATTGCTAGATATTGAAAAAGCAAAAAGAATTAAGCTTGAAGAACATCAAAAAGAACTTGAAATTATCGATAAATCTAAAATAGTTCTTAAATCAAAAGCTGAAGAAGAAGCAACAAGAGCGAAAGTTCTAGAAGCAGAAGAAAAAGCTCAATCAGCTAAGTTTATTGAAAAAGCAGAAGGAATAAAACAAGTAGAGGTGATTTCTGCTGCATCTAAAGCTGAACAAGATCGATTTGCTACACTAGCAACTAAACTCAGATATGAAATTGATGCTGCGGGTAAAAAAGCTCTTAACACTGCAGAAAATTTAAGAAGTGATGCAAGTAGAAGAAGTGCATTAAGATTAAAATTAGCAGAAAAAATTGAAGACATCATTAGAGAAAGTGTAAAACCAATGGCCAACATAGGAGATATAAAAATTGTTGATGTTAATGGATTACCTGGTTTTAGTGGAGGGGTATCAGGTGGAGGAAGCGGATCTGGAGATTTAATCTCAACTGGTGGTGGTAGAGATGGTAATTTAGCTGATAGTGTTGTTAATTCAGCTTTACGCTATAGAGCACATCAACCTTTTTTAGACAGCTTGTTGAAAGAAATAGGAATGAATCCAGGAGAAATAAGTAATATTAGAAATATTTTAGGTGATTACGAAAATCCAAAAAAAGATTTTCATATGAATTTTGATAAAGATCCAACAAAAAATTCTAAACCAAAAAGTTCAAAGACTTAACATTGCGAAAGAATAATTTTTTATGAGTGCAGAAATAAATAATTGGGCAAAAAAATTTGAAGATTTAACCAATAATAATGAAACCATAAATGCTATGGCAAAATATTATACTTGTTCGTTTATGTTTGATATGGAAAAATTGAAAGTTATTATTGAAATGCATGATGGAAAAGTAAAAAATATAAACACAAATCCTGCCCCATTAGACCCATATGATTTTGCACTTCGAGCGTCAGCAAAAACCTGGCAGGAATTTGGTAAGTCTATTCCAAAACCAATGTATCATGGCATTTGGTCTGCCAGTTTTCAAAGAGATCTAAAAATAGAAGGTAATCATTTAATTTTAATGCAAAATTTAAGAAATTTTACAGTTCAGTTTGAATTGTTAAGACAAACTGGGGTGCCTGTTTAATATGAAACGGAGAAAGAAAAAATAATGGTAAAACATCATGATGTCATAGGTAGATATGTAACAATCGAAGTAGATGATTGTGAATACAAAGTTTTTTATCTTCAAAATGGAAAAGGAACTCCTCTTATATGCCAACATACAGCAGGTTGTCATAATCATCAGTGGAGAGATCTTCTCGAAGATGAAGAAATAACTAATAACTATAATGTGATTGCATATGATTTACCTAGGCATGGAAAATCTGATCCACCTCATAATAAAGAGTGGTGGAAAGAAGAATATAAACTCACTGCTGAACATTATTGTAATTTTGTTGTAAAATTATGTGATGCTCTTGATTTGGATAACCCTATTTTTATGGGATCTTCTTTTGGAGGAAATGTAGCCTTGCAACTCGCTTTACATCACCCAAATAAGTTTAAAGCTGTAATACCTGTAGAGGCTGCAGATTATGCCCCTGGCTTTTATTTAGATTGGTGGCGCCATCCTCATGCAAATGCAGCTCAAGTATGTGCAAGTGGTGTTTGGGATTTAATGGCACCGCAATCTCCTGAGATGGACAGATGGTTAACATGGCATTATTACACGCAAGGCTCTGAGGCATTTAAGGGTGATCTGCACTTTTATTCAGTTGATCATGATTTAAGAAACGATCTTGAAAACATTGATGGAAGAAAATGCCCTGTAGTGATGTTAACAGGAACATATGATTACCTCACTCCACCAGAAGCAACTGAAAATACTGCAAGACAAATAAAGGGGGGAGTTTATATTGAAATGACTGATATTGGTCATTTTCCAATGAGTGAAAATCATGATCTTTTTCGCATTTATTTAATGGAGGCACTTAAAATTATTGAAGAAAAAACCAATTAGTAGGTATGCATAAACATACTTATTTTTAATAATTAGAGGAATGCTATGATAAAAGATAAAACAGGTGTACAACTTAATGCTGCACATACTGCAACAGATGACTTTATTACAAAAAAATATATTTTGCCTTTGCTACAAGATGAAGAAACTCGTAATCGTCTAATAGCAGAGCACAAAGCAACTCCGGTTGGTAGGGCTCCTCATAAAGGTAATCCAGCTGTTGAACATTCTAAAGATTTAATAACTGTTCTTGATAAATTAAGAAGACATCCTATGGCTGGAAAATACGTTACAATATGTAAAAAACCTTTTGAAGATTATAGAATAGGAATTTGTAGTGGTATT
>Ga0206683_10003316_pt1 | contig 10691 bp, 11 predicted proteins | sample M280m12015metaG_FD_155483 | JGI IMG/M metagenome (GOLD analysis project Ga0206683, IMG submission 155483) | Ammonia-oxidizing marine archaeal communities from Monterey Bay, California, United States - M2 80m 12015 | ecosystem: Environmental > Aquatic > Marine > Intertidal zone | place: USA...
GCGACCCACCCATCAGCGTAGGCCGAAACCCCACTGCCGATGATCTCGCCACAACCACCGGGCTCGGCAGCCGCTGAAAAGGGCAAAAATCAGGCCTGTGGACAAAACCATGGCTGTAAAAGCTCGTTTTTGACGGAATCCGAGGCCAACAAGCCATAACTGTAAATTTCAGACAATTTTCATAGTTTTACGCTGGTTCATACCGCAGCCACCTGTTATTATCTCGCGCCCACAAGCGGGTATTCCTGATAACGGGAGTAGTGCTCTGAAAAGCACAGACACGCGTAATGCAATGCCAAACCCTAGCTTCCGTCCGGCGCCCTGGCCTTAATTTGAGCTCAGTGCGCCATTTGTGTTTGCCAATTGTCGAACTGCATAGAGTTACACGGAAACGGGCTTCGGCAACCCGCATTTTATTAACCAACAATTTTTAAGTGTAGAGCTTTCATGACTGACCTTAGTTTGTATAGAAACATTGGTATCTTCGCCCACGTGGACGCGGGCAAAACCACCACCACTGAGCGAATCCTGAAGCTCACCGGTAAAATTCATAAAACCGGTGAAGTGCATGATGGTGCGGCGACTACCGACTTCATGGATCAGGAGCAGGAGCGCGGCATTACTATTCAGTCAGCGGCAACAAGCTGCTATTGGAACGGGTATCGTATGAATATCATCGATACTCCCGGGCACGTTGACTTCACTATTGAAGTGTACCGGTCACTCAAAGTGCTTGATGGCGGCGTTGGCGTATTTTGTGCCTCTGGCGGTGTTGAACCTCAGTCGGAAACCAACTGGCGCTATGCTAACGAATCTGAAGTTGCACGCATCATTTTCGTCAATAAGCTCGATCGTATGGGTGGTGATTTCTATCGTGTAGTTGATCAGGTCAAGAATGTTCTGGCAGCTAACCCACTGGTTATGGTTCTGCCTATTGGTATCGAAGATGACTTTGTTGGTGTTGTCGACCTCCTCACAATGAAGGCATGGGTGTGGGATGACTCAGGTCTGCCTGAAAACTATGAAATTCAGGATGTTCCGGAAGACATGGTTGCTAAAGCCAAAGAGTACCGCGAAGCCCTCATTGAAACTGCGCTTGAGCAGGACGATGACCTGCTGGGCGCTTATCTGGATGGAAACGAACCTTCTATCGAAGACCTGAAGAAATGCATCCGCAAGGGCACTATTGCTCTGGACTTCTTCCCCACCTTCTGTGGTTCTGCATTCAAAAACAAGGGCGTACAAAACGTGCTGAATGCTGTGGTCGACTACCTGCCAAACCCAACCGAAGTTGACCCTCAGCCAGAAGTTGACATCGAAGGCAATGAAACGGGTGAGTTTGCCGTTGTTGACCCGAACAAGCCATTACGCGCATTGGCATTCAAAATTATGGATGACCGTTACGGCGCGCTGACATTTACCCGCATCTACTCCGGCACACTGAAGAAAGGCGATAACCTGCTGAATACTTTCACAGGCAAATCAGAACGTATTGGTCGTATTGTAGAAATGCATGCTGATTCACGTGAAGAGCTCAACTCTGCACAGGCGGGGGACATTGTTGCATTGGTTGGCCTGAAAAATACCCAGACCGGGCACACACTCGCCGATGAAAAAAATCCGGCAACTCTTGAACCTATGGTCTTCCCGGATCCCGTTATCTCGATAGCCATTGCTGCAAAAGACAAAGCCGGCACCGAAAAAATGGGTATCGCATTGGGCAAGATGATTGCTGAAGACCCTTCATTCCAGGTCGAAACTGATCAGGAAACCGGAGAGAGTATTATGAAGGGCATGGGTGAACTTCATCTCGATATTAAAGTCGACATCCTGAAGCGTACTCATGGCATTGAAGTTGAAGTGGGTAAGCCACAGGTTGCCTATCGCGAAACAATTACCTTACCCGTTGATGATAGCTATACCCACAAGAAGCAAACCGGTGGCTCTGGTCAGTTCGGCAAAATTGATTACAAAATCGAGCCGCTTCCAGCAGCTGAAGGCGAGAACTACGAGTTTGAGTCAAAGGTCACAGGCGGTAATGTGCCGCGTGAATACTGGAGTGCCATTGGTAAAGCCTTTGAGAAGATGATGGATGAGGGTACTTTAGCTGGCTACCCGCTAGTGAACGTTAAGTTCACATTACTCGATGGTGCTTACCATGCAGTTGACTCGTCAACTATGGCATTTGAAGCGGCAACCCGTAATGCCTATCGGCAGTCGGTCCCTAAAGCGACCCCACAACTGCTTGAGCCAATCATGAAAGTGGACGTATTCACTCCTGAAGACAACGTAGGTGATGTTATTGGTGACCTAAACCGTCGCCGCGGCATGATCAAGTCTCAGGACAAAAACCCAACGGGTGTTCGCATCAAGTCCGACTGCCCATTAAGTGATATGTTTGGTTATATCGGTGACTTACGCACAATCACCTCGGGTCGTGGTCAGTTTTCTATGGAGTTCTCGCATTACGCGCCTGCACCGCGTAACGTGGCTGAAGAAGTTATCGCTGAAGCAAAGGCACGTAAAGACGCCAAGTAAGAAAGGTTTCTTCACGAATCTCGTTTCGTGGTTGGAAAAAATAGCCGGTCGCAGAAATGCGCCGGTTTTTTTGTGGAGATTTAAAATATCTCTCAGAGCCAAGGCTCAAGCATAACCATCGTTTCAGACCGCAACCTCTGAGCTGTTTCGCGATCCCAGTTAAGCGAGACAGAGCGAATCTCATCGCCTAAGCCCAAATCCCGTCGACGCAGGTAAAAACACCCATTAGTTGCAGCAGACTCATCAGACGTCGCCATAAAAAATGGAATATCTGCACCCTGCTCAGGTGGACGCATACCAGATCGCATACGCTCATAGGCACCATCAGAAAAAACTTTATTAGTATGAAAAAAGTTTGTATCGATCAGCCCAGGACAACAGCTATTTGAAACGACACCACTGCCACTTAATTGCTCAGCAAGAAGATTACTAAACAGCACATTCGCTAACTTTGAGTTTGCATAGGCCTGCCAGCCATCGAAGTTCTGCGTCATTTGCAGGTCGTCAAAATCAACATGCCCTCCCCCAAGAGCGGATGAGGCAACATTCACGATCCGCGCAGGTTTGTTTTTTTTCAACACCGGCAGCAGCAGATTCGTCAGCAGAAACGGGGCCAGATAATTAACTGCAAAAGTCAGCTCATAAGCATCAGCACTTTCCTGACGATGGTCGGTCAGATGGCCCGCATTGTTCACAAGCAGATTCAGGTCCGGGTAATCAGCCTTAATAGCGGTGGCCAGCGATGCCACCTGCTCAAGGTCAGAAAAATCGGCACATACTGTGCTTACCGCGACGCTCGAAATAGCTTCCACTTCCGCTGCAACAGCAGCAAGTTTATCGAGGTTGCGACCGTGTAAGATCACGTCATGGCCTGCCGCGGCAAGCCTTGTAGCAAGGGCTTTGCCAATGCCGTCTGTGGCACCCGTTATCAGGCATGTCGCACTATCCATCACTATCTCCAAGCATTCCTGGCACTGCCACAAAGGAATGAAACACAAAAAAGGCCCGTGTGATGCGGGCCTTGAAGTGTACCTGTTTGTCTAAGCAGCTTTGAAAGTATTACTCCGGGCTAATGCCGCAATCTTTAAGAAAATCACGAATCGCCACAACCTGATTCTTGTCATCAACGTTTTTGTGATGAGGATGAGCAAAGGTCATTTCATGGCCATTAAGCTTAACTTTAAGATGGTTCTTCTTGGTTTCTTCGACCTCAGCACCAAGCTCTTCGAACATATGCACAACCTTGCTGTACTCAATATTCATTGAGATAGGATGCGCAAAAAGGGCGTCGAGGGTTTTCTGGGATTTGTGATGCAAACTCATTTGTCGCTCCAGTTATTTTTTTTTACAAAGAATCCCAAACAATATTTAGCCATTTCATACTGGAAAAACCACCTATCAATGTGTTGGCTGCAGGTCTATTCGCTCTTCGAGGAAAGTATTAAAGCCTTCACTAACGCCGGCCTGACTCAACATCTTGATAGTTTTCTGTGTCGTCACGTAATCGGCTTTCATTTCATCAGTCGTTGCTGGATGTGCCTTCATCATTTTACGCACCATAGTTGCTGGACCCATAGGTGCCTCTGCGTAAGCGGACAATTTCCAGCTGTCGCCTTCCTTCACAAATACAGCCATAAGACGATCCCAACCATGCATTGCCGGCATTCCAACCAGCTTAATATCATAATCAAGCCGGTAGGTTGCTACGGCAACATTCGGGGCCACATACTTTGCCCTGACTTTCGAATACTTATTATCGATACCATCAAGAATCTTCCTGCCGGGGCGGGGGTTGAAATAGCCATCAAGACGGCTCTGCCCATACAACGGGAAGGGCACCTCCTCTGCCATATAGATAGGATTGCCATCCCCAGACCACATACTCTTTACCGTCCGGTAATCTTGATTGTTGTATGCCGACTCATAGTCGGAGAGAAACGCTGTAATCTCTGCAGCAAGAGCAATATCGTCATCGCTAATGACGTTCTTCTTTTTCGCATCAAAATGAAAGTCTGCAAAAACCACTGATGGCAATAATGCAACAACACATAACAATAGCTGGCGTATTGATTTCAGCATAACAATCTCCTTAGTCAGTCTGTCCTTCGAGTATATAGGGACTCTTCTCCGGCCACCGAATCTCGGTAAATAAAAAAGCCCGCTGTCCATTGCTGAGTCAGCGAGCTTCTTATGCTAATTAACCAACGCTCAACCGTTCCTGTTAAACACCAGCTATTGCTTTTGCGGCGGTCGGCCCAACTGGTCTATTGCTTTATTCATAGCAAAACCAGCAGCCTTCTGGCAGTCAAAAAAAGAGTGGCCAATTGAGGCACCCTTCGCTACAAAATTACACAGTCCTGTATTTAGGAATCACCGATCTCACTCGTTGCCTGGGGTATTTCATCTCCTATGCCTCGCGGATAGTACCAGCCTGAGTTCTTTTCATTCTCACGGCACTCGCAAGCATGAATGAAAACCCGACCGCCGGTGACTTCATCCAACATCCCTTGAACATGATCAGCGACATATTTTGCTGTCGCCTCCATACTCACGTTAGGCAATACACGTAACTGAATAATGCCCCGCTCATCCAGCTCCTTAAATAATTCAAGCTCATGGTCATCAGCATTGATTAGGCAAGTGTGATCAAACGTATAATCAAGCCAAGCTTTTACACCTTTAAGCCCACTAAAATCCATTACAAAATGAGTTCGGGGATCGACCTCATCGGCGCCGAATACAAAATAGAATGAACGAGAATAACCGTGGAGATACTGGCAGTGTCCATCATGGGATGGCTGGCGGTGAGCGCAGCTGAAACCGACGAACCGTTTTGTACTTTTAAACACTAGGACTGCCTCAATAAAGTTATCGCAGGATATTGTAGAGAATTTCTGGCAAGAATGTAGGTGCGGGGAGTCTCACCGCGCTAAGGGCGCTGCCAAGCAAGCCCATAGTTAATGTAAGCGGCATAAAATGGTGCGACTTCTGGCGGTAAAGCCGTCACGGATGCGCGGGTGTGCTGCTCTGCAAACCCGTTTTTTTGCTCGCCTCACTATAATAATTATCGGTGCCGATGCACTGGCTGGACAGCGACAGCGTTTTTTTCAAAACTTTGCGCCATACTAAAACCATAAAAAAATCAGTCAGCGGTGTTTTATTGATACATCCGCATAATAAAAAAACATGGCGTAAAAAACGCGGTTTGTTGACGAGACGGCTACTGGCTTTGGCTAGCTTAACTGACCAGGCGAAGCGCCTAGGAGGTGCGAAACAAAATTTACACTCCATCATCGCTCATCTTATTGATTGTATCGTGAGCGCTGAGGCGTTTAGAATTGATCAGGCATAATTTGTAGAATCAATAACCGAGAGTCTTATAATAATGCTCACCGAATTTATTATTGCCTTTTTTCTTCTTGGCTCAGTGGCAGGCCTAACAGTTGGTTTAGCCGGAATAGGAAGTACTGCACTGATACTACCGACTCTGGTTCTTTTATTCCCGCATTACATGCCTTCAGGCCTCTCAATAAAAATGGCAGTAGCTACCACGCTCGCCTGTACAAGCGTTTCTGTTAGTTATGCCGCTGTGATACACATCAAAAAGCGCAGCGTTGATTTTTCTTTATGCCTGAAAATGATTGGCATTTATGCGGTAACCGCTTTGATCGGTGCTTATACCGTTCATTTTCTTCCCGCTAAAACAATAGAAATCATGTTAGGCATTGTCTTGATCCTTGTGGGCGCTAAAACAGTTCTAATGAAACAAGCATATGAAGTCACTGAGAAAAATTTAAACACAAAGTCCTTTATTGTGGTGACTGCGTTTGCGGGCCTGAGTAATAGCATCTGCGGAATTGGCACAGGCAATATAGCCATCCCGTATTTGTCACGCTACTTTTCGGTCAAAAAGTCTACGGGAACATCCATCGTTAGTACCGTTGTTGCTTGCGTCTTCGGGACCATCGCATACATCTATTATGGCTGGGATTTGAGCGGCCTGCCGAAATACTCACTGGGTTATGTTTATACCCCATTATTTATTGTTATCTCTATCGGAATGGTTATTGGGACACCTATTGGTTATAAGCTTTCAGAGCGTCTTGACCCTAAATGGATAAAACGCTTGCTAGCAATGTTAGTGTCGGCCGCCGGTGTTTTTGCATTAGTAAAAGGCATACTTCTGACAGGAACATAAGCTCCAGGCTAACTGTCCTGCAGCTCAATACGCCAGCCCCATTAGTATTTGAGTATTTGCGCTGATATCACTTGAAGTGCTAGCCTTGCTCGCTCAATCTTTTTTATTCCTCGCATCTGTCCCTGCTCCACACAGCAGCGAGCGCCTAAAAGAGTTTGAAATAGCCGCTGTTTCCGACTCGGCTCTAACGATCAATTAATACACCCATGGGGGCAATCACATGTTTCGTCCAATTCACTCACGTATGTGGGTTCTGCTGGCCTGCATCACTGCCGCAACATTCCCAGTTTTCGCAGAGGACATAGTAATGATAGAAGATGGTAACCAAGTTTCAATAATGTATTCACTCACCGTTGATGGTGATGTTATCGACAGTAATGCCGGTGGTGAACCACTGGTTTACGTTCAAAGCGCGGGACAAATTCTTCCCGCCCTAGAAGCAGAACTCGCAGGCCTGAAGGTGGGCGACAAAAAAAGTGTAGAGCTGGCAGCTGCTGATGGCTATGGTGAAACAACCGAAGAGGCCTTTATGGAAGTGCCTATCGACCAGATTCCGGAAGAGGCTCGTACAGTTGGCGGGCAACGGCAGTCACCGGATTATCCGGGCCCGATTCGTGTGGTCGAAGTTAAAGAAGACGTTGTTGTCTTGGATTTCAATCATCCACTCGCCGGCAAAGACCTCGCCTTCGAAGTTGAAATTGTTGCTATCGAAGAAGCGCCTGCGGCACCCGCTGAACCTGCGGCATCTGCCGAATAAACCGGGACTGACCCTGGTGTTAAAAAAGGGTCGGACCATTTGGTCCGGCTTTTTTTATACGCAGATGGATTTAGTGCGGCAGTTGGGCTTGAGAAAACTCGTTATTGGCCTGTGTTACCGGCAGGCAAAGGCCCGTGCCTGAGCGCCGACCGATGCAGCTGCAACGGTGCGAAATACAGGGGCTTAAATATCCGACTGAACACCTTGGAACTGAAAATGCTGGAGCAATACGTGCTAATCATCATCTCGCTTAAGACCGAGGGGCTGGCTCTATAAGCTGCTTGGCACCGGGATAACCAAAGTCTCGCCATACCTTGATTTTGTTATCAAGGATGAGAAAGTAGCCCGCAACCCGAAACCGCATTCTGGGCACCTTGCTATCAACGTATGGATAAAAATCATCAATCCGGTCATTAATGACCAATTGGCCGATAGCAAAAGAGCGAAGAACCTGCCAGTCAACTTTTTCGAGACCGGCAAACATAGCACCATTGCGCTGCTTGTAGTCCTCAATCCCCACCACCTCAGGCTGGCCTTCCGATATCTGATAGATAATATCGTCATGCATGTAATCCGCCAGGACATTTACGTCGCGAGTCGAGTAGTCGCGCATAAAGTTATTTACCAACAGTTCATTCGACTGCTCTAGCTCAATTTGTTGCTCGGGCGATAAAAAAACGCGCTTGCCACCACGGTGCCCGCCAGCTATCGCTGACTGCGAAAAAATACCGGCGGTTGCCAATAAACTGCCGGCGGTTAACAACTCACGCCGGTTAATAAAACTCTGCGCCATCGGATCAATATCAAAGGAACTCTTCATAAATTACCTCTCAATATGTTGTTTAATAACTGCGTTGTAGGCTAGATGCCAAGGCTCAGCCCTGGTCTAACTGCGGGGCCACAAAGCGCTCAAACTCAGGGTCATAGGCGAACTGACGCATATCACGAATATGATCAACATAGAGCTTGCCATCCAGATGGTCAAACTCGTGCTGGAAGACCGTGGCAAGAAAACCCGTCAATTCAATGGTCTGAGAGACCGCTTCGGCATCAAGATAGTTCACCAGAATATGCTGTGGCCGCTCAACAAATCCCCGCATCCCAGGCACCGACAAGCAACCCTCCCAGTACCCTGCCGTATCCGAGCTCAAAACCTTAACCTGTGGATTCACGAATACCGTCAGCGGCATTGCCTCAAGTTCACCATAGCGAGTAGGACCCGCTTCGATCTCGATAATTGCCACCCGCAATGAAACACCAATTTGTGGTGCCGCCAATCCAATACCACCCTGCTCAACCAGCGTCTCTCTCAGATCCTGAATAAGGTTGGCAAACTCCAATGTGCGAAAATCATCAGGCGCAACTTGGTCTGCCACCTTACGCAGCACCGGATGGCCTAATCGTAAAACTTCCTTTACCGACATATTGGTATTACCTTCACTTAAAACGCAGCATGATCAAAATGGTTTGAGTTTTTGAGCTTTATTATAAAACGCTGGGTCGCCGCCTATTCCCTGCTCTGAGCATCTGGAGTAGGTAATTTGAAGCCGTAAAATCCTCTAAAATAATGACACAATTCCTTCGGCGAACACTAGGCTTATCACCAGACCCGATGCCTTACCCAACTGTGCCGGCAAGGATTGGAACAGCATGCCAACTCTCAACACAAGCTCAGCCCTATTCTGCTGATCTATGAATGCTTTTAACAGAGCTGCTTTCTATTACCTATGGCACACGCTGCTATTTCACACTAGTATTAAGATATGTATATCAACTTTTGGTATCCCATCGCGCGCAGCGATGAGGTCACAAGCGAAGCACCATCTCGTATCCGCATACTCAGCCATGAGTTCGTTGCTTATCGCGACTCTGCTGGTGCGGCACACGTGCTTGCCGATACCTGTATCCACCGAGGCGCGGCGCTCGGTGAAGGCAAGATTATTGATGACTGCGTGCAGTGCCCTTATCACGGCTGGCGTTACAACAGCGCGGGAGAGTGCGTGCTTATCCCTGCCCTGCCCGATGACAAGCCGCCGGCCAGAGCAAAAGTGGATTCGTACCCGGTAGAAGAGCGCTACGGTATTGTGTTCGCCTTCCTCGGTAACTTGCCTGAGGACCAGCGCCCACCGTTGTTTGAAATTGAAGAATTTATGGCGGATGACTGGCGTGCTAATGAGGTGGTGGTTTTTGATGTTGATTACTACTATGAACGCTCAATAGAAAATGGTCTTGATCCGGCACATAATGAATTCGTACACCCGAAACAGGGTAACCCGGGCATGAAGCTGGATTTCAAAAAAACACCCATTACTATTGATTTGATGGGTGACTTCGGTAGCGGCTTTATGATGCCCTTCAGCCTCGCAGCTCCGAAAAATGCGGCAATGAGCCAAGAAATGCTCGAGCGCGAAGACGTGGTCTCTGCCGGCTCTGGTCATTTTGGCCCCAATGTTCTCATCACCTGGTTGCACTTCAGCGAAAAGAATAAGTTTCATCAATACTTCTTTGAAGCGCCGATTGATGAGAATCGCACCCGTATTTTCTTTGTCAACATGCGGCACTTCATGCTAGACCCAGCCATGGACAAGCGCATCATGGATGTGAACATGGAGATCGCACAGGAAGATATCGATGTCCTGGTTAAACTTAATCCAATACGTACGCCCGAAACCACCACCAAGGAACTGCTAATTGCTACTGACACACCGGTGGTGAAATTCCGCGAATTCCTTAAAGACTGGGAGGGTCGTGGCTGGCGTATTAACCAAGAACAGCTCATTAAGCAGCGCGGTAACATTGCGTCGGCTATTCCGTCTCCCGCACGAACCCAAAGTAAAAACTGGGTGCTTGATGAGGTTCCGACTCTATAACCGCAGTCACCACTAACGCCTCAGGCTTACCCGGACTGCAAATGCAGACCGGGTATCGATATCTGAAATTGTCAGATGGTCATGCCGCCTGAATCAGGCGCTAAGCTTGCGCCGAAACCCCAATAGAGCCAGAGCTGATGCAAATAACCACGCGGCCGCTGGCACAGGCACAACCGTCAGACTATCCATCGCGAAATACGTTGGCGTATTCACGCCAAACAAGCCGCTATCGGATGAGTCCATAGCAAAGCTCATGCCGTAAACCTCACCCAGACCTGTGAGATCAAACCATTCCCAGGTATTGATAACATTATCGTCTTCAGCCAGA
>Ga0206683_10003318_pt1 | contig 10689 bp, 12 predicted proteins | sample M280m12015metaG_FD_155483 | JGI IMG/M metagenome (GOLD analysis project Ga0206683, IMG submission 155483) | Ammonia-oxidizing marine archaeal communities from Monterey Bay, California, United States - M2 80m 12015 | ecosystem: Environmental > Aquatic > Marine > Intertidal zone | place: USA...
TTTTCAGCGTAATGATGGTATTCGAGTGAGTTGAAAGTTACTCGTGACATCCAATACCATGTTTCCGCACGGATTAAATGGTCAATTACTTCCTGTTCTGTAGTGGAGTTTTTACTATCTTGATTGATTGCAAAAACATTTTCTGATGCAAAACTAAAAAAAAGTAAAATCTGAAATAATAAAATCTTTGTATTAATTATCATAAATCTATATAAATTTAGTTAATTTAAACTTTTTATTAATTATATTTATTTTTAGTGTTTTAATAAAAGATTATATTTGCATCATAATAATAATTAAAGGAGATATTATGCCTAATGATAAAATAAAAGGTAAATATATTTGTTTTACAGGAAAAATGGAAAAAGGTGATCGCACTGAAATGAAGCTTCAAGCTAAAGAACTCGGAGCTAATATTCAGAGCGACGTTAATTCAAAAACGGATATTTTAGTTCATGGAACTGATGTGGCACATAATAGTAAGCATACTAAGATGTTAAAAGCCCAGAAGCTTAATATTACTATCATGGATGAAGATGTTTATTATACTTTGATTAAATAGATTTGGATTGAAACTATAATTATGGCAAGAACAGCCTCATTATTATTAAATAAACAGACTTTTAAGGTTGGTTTTAAGAAACTTGACCGAAAGAAAATTTATGGTTGGACTAAGACAGAAGTTTTTGATGATCAAGATCAGCTTTGTACGTTAGCTACTATTGCAGATGGTCAGTATATTTTGCCGTCGGGGTCCATTGCAATGGCTAGTTTCAATGATAAAGGTGAATATGTTTCAAAGAGAAGTTTGGTTGGAGTGAATGAACAGGGTGAAAAAGTTGATAAAGCTCCTTCTATTTTTGATGAGCCAGTTTCATTAAAAGCGGTAGACTTAGATGAGTATTTAACCTTAAATGTCAAATCGGTATATCAATTATCTATAGATGAAGGAAAAGAAATTATAATTGAACTGCTTGAAAAAGGTAAAATTTTTCACTTTATGTTTAATTATCGTTCCGATTATGAGGCAGATGATGCCTATTTGATTTCAAATGAGGGAGAGGTTTTTGCTGTTGTGGGGAAAAAGGCAACGTTTAATTATATAGGACTAGATAATAAAGAAGAAGAAACTGCTGATGAACCTGAAATCATCGATGAGGATGATTTTGATTTTAGCATGCTTTAATTAATTATGCGATATATTAACCTTTCCAATAATAAAGACCGTGACGCTAAAGTAGTTTTCAAATCAATCCCTTCGATTTCTTCAGTCCGTATGGTAATGGAAACAGGAGCATTTGTAGAAAACCGTAGATTGTTAAAAGGTACTTCAAAAAATAATATCGTATCATTAATGAAAGAATTTAAAGACTCCGCTCAGTTAGCAAATGCAATCATTGAGAATGATCCTGAAGTAGATTTAGAGCTTGAAGGTAAAACTCTCAATGTTTCAGATCGTGTATATATAAATCAAGATGAGGAAGTAGTATATAAGGTACGAAAAAATGAAAAAGTCTATTTGCCTGATGGAAGTTTAAAGGATGAGAGAGAGCCTCGTTATTTAGATGCAAATATAGCTATTGAACATGCAGTTAATTGGACAGGAAAAATAATTCCAAGGGAAAAACTCTATAACAAAGTAGTTTTTGTAAAAAATTATCAAATTTGCCATGTAAATGGACTTACCTATGATTTTTTATTTAATATGGCAAAAGAATTAGCTCAAAAAGATTCAATGATGATGTTGGCTGGAGGTGAAAAAGGTGATGAGCCACTTGTCTTTAATGATGGAGGTAAACCTTATAGGGCATTTTTAGAAGGAAGAGTAAAAAAATTACAATACTGTTTAATTTTACATTTATCTGATTTGGAATTCAAAACTATTATAGACGAGAAAAAAATCTGATGGATTTCAATTATTTTATTAATCAAGCTATTGATTATAAAAAATCAGTAGCATCAAAATACTTACCCGTTAGTCAAGGCGAGATATTGTCAAAAATTAGAGAAGCAGATGAATATCTATTATCTATAAAATATGATGGTCATTCTTATCTTCTCTGCTATGAAAATGGTGAAGTTGCTTTAATCAATGCTGGTGGCAATATTATTGAAGATCTTCCAGTTCTTATTGATGCAAAAATTTTATTTGAAGAATTAAAAATAAAAAAAGCATGTATAGCTGGAGAACTTTATTTTAATAAAGGAGAAGAACGTTCACGGGTCTTTGATTTAACAGCTAACTTAGATGAAAAATCTGAGAATATTTATTTTGCAGGTTTTGATATATTATCTTTTGATGACACTGAATATCAAAAATCTGAATTATTAAAAAAACAATTAAAGCTTGATGAAATTTTTAAAAAAGGTAAAAAATTGCACTCAGTTGGAACTAAAACTGTAAGTAGTCGAAAAGAAATTGAAGATTATTATAAACAGGTTGTTTTAACTGATAATAATGAGGGCGCGGTTGTTAAATCTGTTGAGGGAATGATTTACAAAATAAAACCAAGTGTATCTTTGGATGCAGTTATTATAGGTTATGTTGAATCTGAAGGTAATAGGTCTGGCATGATTCGTGAAGTATTAGTTGCCATGATTACAGATGATAATCAATATCAAATTACTGCAAAAATTGGAAACGGTTTTTCAGATGAGGAACGAAAAACATTACTTAAAATTCTAGATAAAATAAAAGTAGACTCAGATTATATAGAATCATCAGGAGCTAATGTGGCATTTAAAATGGTTAGACCAGAATTAATTATTGAATATTCTAGTATTGACTTAGCTATTGAAAATTCAAAAGGTTCAATTAATAAAATGTGTTTGAAATATGAGAATTCTAGATTTAGTGCTATTCAATTAAGAACATGTGTAAGTTCAATGAGTCCTGTTTTTATTCGAATGCGTGATGATAAAAAAGTTAATAAAAATGATTTACGTTTTTCACAAATAACTGATAGCGTTGAATTAATACACTCTGAAAAGAAATTAGATTTAAAGAAATCAACAATAATAAAAAGAGAAGTTTTTTATAAAGAAGTAAAATCACATAAAATGGTTCGCAAGTTTCTACTATGGGAAACAAATAAAAGTGAAGACCCTGATTATCCAGCTTATGTTTTTCATTTTACAGACTATAGCCCAACTCGAAAAGATGTATTGAAAAAAGATATAAAAGTTTCAGATTCAAAAAAACAAATTCAAGCGATATACAATAAAAATATTTTAGAAAATGTAAAAAAAGGATGGGAACCTGTTAAATAAATTAGAAAGGAATCACAGTGGTTAAAAAAATATTAGTTGCACTATCTGGAGATGGGAAAGAAAAGAATGTATTAGATAAAGCTATTCAATTTGCTAAGCAGATGGATGCTGAGATATCATTTGTAAGGGTGAATGATATTCATGCTGGTGAAATGAGTATGATGATGGATGCACCAAAAAAAATAACAAAAGAAACTATAATTGAACAGATTAATGATTATGGTTTTGCTGATTCTGTTAATGTTGATAATATTATTATTTTAAAAGCAAAAAAAGTAGATGTGGCAATTTCTGAAATGTGTTCTAATTATGATTTGTTAGTTCTAGGGCATCGTAAAGTAAGTGATCTAAAAGCAAGCATGAGTGATTCTGATGATGAAATGATTGCAAATGAAACAATTTGCCCTGTTCTAATAATTGATAAAAATTAGGATAAAATAAAATGGATTTTAAAAAATTAGCTAATAGCAAAAGTATAGATGATAAGATTAAAGCAGCTTCTAATCCTAAATGCCCTGCTAAAATCATTGACCAGATCATTATGGATGAAGAGCTCAGCTGGAATGGACCTAAAGGGGAAGCATTGATGGGTGCAACCGCAGCTAATCCAAATACTGAATCGGGGCATCTAAGTAATTGCTGGATTGCGACAGAAATTGAAAGTAACAAGTTAGCCATTTTAAAAAATCCAAATTGCCCGGAAGAATTAATGGATAAAGGGTTTGAGTCAGATAGTATTGATAGGAAATTAGCAGTATTAGGTAATCCATCTGTATTTTGGGAAAATATATTTCTTAAGATTATTGTAGATGAGCCTTTTGGGTCAAAACTTATCAAAGCTATTTTTGATCGATCAGATTTGAAAGGTTATAAGATTAAGTCTGAACATAAAGAAAGTATTGATAAGATTGATAATTTATTACTTTCAGATAATTTTGATACGGGAATGGAATTACTGAACACATTAGATGACTCAGATCTTTCAAAAGGAATAGTCCACCATTTAGTTAATTATAAAGTTGGGTTAGCTGAAAATCATGAGGAATGGTCTGAAGATGATATTGAAACTATTATCAAGAAGAATGATTATAGTAGTGGTGATGAAGCAGAACCAGATCTATTTTATAAAATTTCCACTCATCCTAAAACGCCTGAAGTTTGGTTAGAAGATTTTGCACTATCAGGAAACCACGATGATGAGTCGGTCTATGAGATTGCTCTAAAGTGTAGTTATGAATCTCTTTTATACGAATTGTATAAAGATGATACAAAATCTGCGGTCATTCAAAATAAGAATTGTCCTAAGAATTTATTGCTAAAGGTGGTCCGCAAAGAGAATGTTGGTTCAGCATTAATTGATGAATATTTTAATCATATTCATGGTGTTGTATCTAGTGAGTTAGATAAAAAGACAGTAGAAATATTAAGATTCAAATCTAATATTGCTGATTTAGTGGATAAACATTCAAATGAAAGTGATGATGTTTGGATAAAGAAATCAAAGCTTTCATCTGATGATTTGGGTGAAGATTATTTTCAAGCTATATATAATGATAAAAACTCCAAAATTAGACTGGCAGTAGTAAACAATCCATTTATTCCTGAAAATATTTTAATAAAATTGGTAGATGATAGTAACGTACATATTCAATTAGCAGTTTTATCTCATCCGAAATGTTCTGAAGAAATTCTAAAAAAGGCTAGTGAGAAAAACGAAGTATATTTAGACAGTCGTCTACGAAAGGCAGTTGCTTTGAATTCAAATTGTTCTAAAGAAATTGTTGATAAATTAATTAAAGATGAATATCGCTGGGTACGTAGAGCGGCTGCTTCTCATCCAAATATCAATAAGGAAGAGATAACGAAGTTAATCAAATCTGGGGATCGTTATGTTCTTCGAGGTCTTGCGATTAATCCTAATTGCCCTGAAGCTGAATCTACTTCGATCAATGACTTATTAAGTGATGAAGAAAAGTATCCTATTGAATTCAATGAATATACGATAAGTGCTCCTAATGGGTTTTCCATTGTTGAACATAAAGCTGGTTTTGTTGATTTTGAGGATATTACGCAAGGAATTATGGAAGGCGAAGAGTGGAGTGATTATGTTTGGTCTGAATGGTACAACTATGATGATCTGGTCGCTAACTATGGGCCAGTATCTTTTGTTGAGATGGTGGAATTTCCCGATGGTTCTTCTTGTCCTTTAGAATTTGAAGACAATACTAAACCGTTTGAAATAAAAGTTGGTGATAAAACAATTTTTGAAGGCCGTGAAGAAGCTTTTTTAACTAGCACCACAAGCTGGGAATCTGGAGAATTTGAGTTTTCAACTATTTCTTTACAGAATGAATTTAAAGTAGAATGTTTAACGGCATCCCCTGATGAAGAAGGTGAAAATGTTATCTATAGACATTATGATTATGAGGACGATGAATCTGGTGAAAGCGATTTTTCAGAAGGTGAATTACTTACATCTGAGACTGATAGCACTGATATTACCTTATATGTAAAAAGCACAGAGGAAGGTATTCAATATTGTGAAGAATTTGAATTTATTAGAGAAGAATTAATACAATCAAAATTTAAACTAGAGTATCCTTATTCTGATGAAGATGGGCCAAAAATAAGAAAATGGCTTGAAGAAAACTATGATACCTGGTGGTAAAAAAAGATATAAATGGGTTTAGCGATAAAAATAAGATTATGGTGGTGGGATAACATTTCTTTTCCTTTATGGTATAGATTTGGTTCAAAAGAGTCGCATGATGAAATTACTGAAGCGTTAAAAAAACGTAGGGAAGAAGGTGGTTGTTGGATGTGGCAAAATCATTTGAAAAGTCATCCTGAAGATGCCAAATATGAATGGGAAAAGAATTTTGTCAAAAAAATTAATAAAGAAAATAATTAGGGAAAAATAGTATGAATTCTTATTTAATAAAAAGAGACCCGGGTTTATCAGCTAGAGGAGTTTTACCAAAGAGAAATGAAAAAAATAAAAGCTTATTTGAAACTTCAATTAGTACTAATAAAAGAAATCCAGGCTCAAAAAAATTAGTAGTAGGTGACAATATATATATTGCTGAAAAAAAATATGGTATTTATGCATTAGGTGTAGTTTCATATATCTCAGATATCATTGAGATAAAATCAATTGAGGAAGGTATTAGTTTATTTAAATCAAATAAAAGATTAGATGCAAATTATTGGATGATCAAAATAACTGATTTTGATATAGCTTTAAAGAAAGAAAAAAAATCAACATTAAGATTTCAAGAATATCAAATTAATCAAAAATTACTAAATAGAACTATACCGTTAATTGGTCCTTTAGAGAAAGCAAAGTATTGGCAAGGAATAATTTCACTTGATGAAGAAAAAACTAATTATATAAAGAACCCACTTTATGAAAAAGAGCACGAATTAAAATCAGAGATTCCTTCAAATTTAAAAATGGATATATATTCTTTATTTAACCAAAAATTAAGAATTGGACATTGGATTGATATTGATCATTTTGTACCAAAATCTGCTGGAGGCCCTGGAAATATAATTGAGAATCTTGTCCCAATAGGTCTTGGGTTAAATCGATATAAAAGTAATTCAATTCCTAAAGGATTGTTTATAGTTGCTAATAAAGAGTATCCTAGATTGAAAAAATTCTGTTTAAAAAGTTTTTTATCTACAAAGAAAAATTTTTTGCGACGTACTTCATTTCCAGATGCGTTAGATAAGGCCCAAAAGATGAATCAATACATTAAAAAACATTTTACAATTGATGAGTGTAAAATGTTTTATAAAAAAGTTATGGCTTTACATCATCCTGAATACGTTAAAATAATTGAATCTTTCTAAATTTTGTAATTTTTATTAATATTTGATTTATTATCTGTCATTGTGTCATTACAACTGCTAGTAAGTCTTATTTTACTATTTATTTTGTCATATTTGCTAATTTGGTACAATTATAGTAGTATAATTATTATATAGAGAATAAAAGGATAATAATTATGAAAAAAAATAGTATGATTTCAAATAATTTAATTAAACAGTTTCTTCAATATATTATTATATTAATATTTCTTGTTCAAGTAGGTTGTGATGATTTGTTTCAAGATGAAAAAGAAATGAAATTATTAATAACTGTTGATCCACGGTTACCGGAAGATAATAATGGATATTATCATTTAACTCTTAATAAAAGTAAATGGCAAACAATTCATCGTTTTACGGGTTTAGTTACTGATGTTAATAAAAACCCAATAGATGTAGTTCGGTTTAATTGGGAGTCAAATTTGTATTGGATAATGAATGATACATTAGGATATATAATTAAAAGAGGTTTAACAGATAGTTATGAGTTTGTAAACTATGACACTCTTTATATGGTTGGATTTGAAGGAAGTATAGTACCTACTATTAATCCTGCTTCTTATAGTAATGCTAAAGGTGAATTTAACCAAATGTCTGGCTTTACAAGGAATATGATTGGAGATACTGCTGAAATTTCAATTACATACGGTCATCGTGAAGTGACTAATACGTCTAATAAAATAAAATTTAGTGTCGTATTGGAATAAGATATATAACCTTATTATTAAAAATTTTAATCAATGCTAACAATGGCTCTACAGGAACCCTTTCAACTCCACCCGGATTATCACCTGCCATATCATTTATTATTATTTTAACTTTTTTATTATTTATATAGGGCTACATTCCTTTAAGAAGAATATTTGCTAATCTCTTATCACGAATCATCTCTATAACTTTATCTGATGAATCTTTTGTAAGATCCATATATAAACTCATTCGTAAATCATTTGGTATTACATCAAGTAGCAAAAAGGATATTAAATTTTCTTTTTCTTTTGATTTGGGCTTATAAGTTTTATTTGTTAAATGAAGAAATATTCTAGTGCAAATTGTTGCAATTCTATCTACACGTTTAACATCACCTTCACCTTTGGATAGTTTATTTATTCGAGTTTCAATTTTTTTAAAATTTTTAGACTCTAATATCTCTTCAGGTCCAATTAATTGTGTAAGTCCATCTTGAATAAAACTTATAAAAGTTGTTGCTGTAATTTCATCTAGTGCACTATTTGCAAGGGCACTGACTAATTGAAGATTTTGATCAAGATTTTTAATATTCTTAATTTGATCAAAAAATTGAGTTAAGCTTCTAGCTGTAGTTCTTTTCCCAGTAACTAGTTCAGGATAGGTAAGTACAAATGCTATACCTCTTTGATCAACTCCAGCTTGAAATGCCCATTTCGCCCATGCTTTTGCATCAAAAATAAGTGAAACATGAAGCATTCTAGTTAACATTGCATCATCCATTGGGGTTACTGAGTAATCTCCACCTTCAGGATTAGCTGTAGCTACAATTTGCCACTTATTTGGCAAGTGCCATGAAAATAGTTCAAAGTTTTGAAGGAGTTGCATACAACCCCTTAGGATTCGATCATCTGCTCGATTTAAATCATCTAATAATAGAATTCCTGGACCATCTTTAGTTGGAACCCATTCTGGAGGGCTATATATTGTATATTCATCGCCAATTTTATTTTTATCAGGATTTACCACTTCAGGCATGCCATGTAAGTCACCCATCTCTTCAAATTGAGCAGGCGCGCAATAAGCAAAGTTCCATTTTTTTTCTTTAGCAAATTCTGAAACAATTTGAGTTTTTCCAAGGCCATGAGTTCCCCAAATACATACTGGGCTACCACGTAAACCTTGGTCACCAATTTGATCATTTCTTAGAAAAATATGTTCTAAAATAGTCTTAAGATTAGTTGAATTAACTTTTTTCCCGTATTGCATTAAATCTTCATTCATAAACAATCCATTTTATAGTAACTACATTTGCTATAATTAAATAAAAAATACATCATATTATTTTATATATAAATATTTAAATTTAAAAACCATATTAATTCATTTTACATAACATAAAAAAAATTAAGAATTATAAACTCTTTTGTTATTAAGAAAAATAAAAGTTAAGGGAAGGTTATTTTAATGGAAATATTACTAAATCCAGAAATCTTAATAGCACTTTTAACACTTACTGCTTTAGAGATTGTTTTGGGAATAGATAATATAATTTTTATATCTATTTTAGCTTCTCGTTTACCACTAAATGAACAAAAACCTGCTCAAAGAGCTGGTCTTTTAGTAGCAATGATAATGAGAGTATTATTACTTTTTTCATTATCACTAATTATGCGCCTTACGGAGCCTTTATTAATAGTTTTTTCTAATGAAATATCTGGTCGGGATCTTATATTAATTATTGGAGGTGTATTTCTTCTTGTTAAAAGTACACTTGAAATTTATCACAATGTTGAAGGTGATAAACAACATCAGGTTGGTAAAATTAAGGTCTCTTTTTCTGGGGTTTTATTACAAATTATGGTTATGGATCTTATTTTTTCATTGGATTCAGTAATTACAGCAATTGGTTTAGTTGACCAAATATGGATAATGGTAGTATCTGTTGTAATAGCTGTTATTTTTATGATGGTTTTTGTAAACGCAATCAGCAATTTTATTGAAGAGCATCCATCAATAAAAATTCTTGCCTTAAGTTTTCTTTTATTGGTAGGTCTTGCATTGATTGGAGATGGACTAGATATGCATATACCTAAAGGATATATTTATTTTTCCATGATATTTTCTACTTATGTTCAACTACTGAATATCAGAATGAAAAAAAAGAAAATTACTAATTCAATTAATAAGAATTAATAAAATAGTGTTTCTCAAAATACGTTCATTATTTTTATTTCTGCCAATATTTCTATTTTCGCAGATAACAAAATCAAATAGTAAACTTGAATTTACTCCTCCTCTTTTTGATGAAGTAAATGTAAATATAGATGGTTTTTTAGATGAAGAACCATGGTCAAAATCATTGTTTTTATCAAAGTTCACGAGTTATCTACCTGTGGATGGTCGTCCAGCTGAAGATGATACTCAAATTAAAATTTGGTACAGCACTAAAGCTTTATATATAGGTATAACAGCTTGGGAAATTCACGATGAAGTTCGCTCAACTTTAGCTGATAGAGATAACTTAGAAAATGATGATTATATATTCTTATTTCTAGATACTTATGATGACCAGAGATCTGCATATGCTTTTGCTGTTAACCCTATTGGTCAGCAAGGCGATGGTATTATAACAGATAGATCTACATCAACTAGAAGTTCAACATTAACATTTAATTTGGATGATAACCCTGATTATGTTTTTACATCTAAGGGAAGATTGACTGATAGAGGATATGTAGTTGAGATAGAAATCCCATTTAAAAGTTTAAGGTATAAAAAATCAGATATTCAAAATTGGGGTTTTAATGTTTTAAGACGAGTACAACATTCAGGTTATAGATCAACCCTATTTAATGT
>Ga0206683_10003320_pt1 | contig 10686 bp, 7 predicted proteins | sample M280m12015metaG_FD_155483 | JGI IMG/M metagenome (GOLD analysis project Ga0206683, IMG submission 155483) | Ammonia-oxidizing marine archaeal communities from Monterey Bay, California, United States - M2 80m 12015 | ecosystem: Environmental > Aquatic > Marine > Intertidal zone | place: USA...
GTCACCCGGGCCAGATTGTCTTCAATTGTACCTTTAAAAAAAATGGGGTTTTTATCTAAAAGCATTACCTGCGAACGGTAATATGATAAGTCATATTGATTGAATCCGACTCCATCTATTACCATTTTACCCTCTGTAGGACGATATGTTCCTGCAATCATATTTAACAATGTACTTTTACCTGCTCCGGTAGGCCCCACTACTCCGACTTTGGATTTTGGTGGTATATTAAACGATATTTTATTTAATGCTTTTACATCTCCAAAATTCATTGAAATATTTTCGAAAGTATATTTCCCAGTTATGGCTGAGTGAACGCCTGCCCCCATTTGTTCATTCCCCTTATTCCAAATGTCACTTATGCGAGATATAAGGGCTAATACTTGACTTCTTTCGCCAAATAAAGTGATTGCTGCAATAATCGGCGCTGTCAATTTTCCAGCGACCATATTAATCGCAATAATTGACCCTGCAGAAAGCTGCTCTGCGAAAACTAATTGTACACCAGTGAAGATAATTACAATCGTCATAGCTTGTTGAAGGAAGCCATTAATTTCAGTAGATGTACTATTTGCCCGATTTTTCTTTGATCTTAGAATAATTGAAGCTGCAGCAGATTTGCGCCAATTTTTCCTCTCTGATTCTTCTTCTTCAAACTCCTTGAGCATAGTCATTCCATGCAAGGTTTCGCGAATCAGGCTATTTTTACTATTTTCCACTTCATTAAGAATTTCTGGTGATTTGTTCGCAATATTGTTAAAAATAATTTTGTTAAAACCCATCAATAGTGCAAATCCGAGCACTATTATGCCCATAAGAAAATTATAAGCAAACATAACTGGCACAAAAACAAGAACGGCAGTCAAATCGAAAACTACCTTAAACACTCTCATGACTAAAGTATTCCTCAATGCAGTAACTGATTGCATTGAGCCCCCAAATTTTGTTATGTTTTCTCCTTGAACTTCTATTAAGGGTAATCCCAGCAATTTATCGAAGATATCAGTTGCAATCCTGGACTCAAGTAAATCCCCAATATAGTTGAATATGTAATCGCGGATAAAACCCATTATTGCATTAAATATTAATGCAACAACAACTCCTGCTGTAAGTACATATAAAGTAGAAACAGCTTTATATCCTACTACTTTATCTAAAGCTATCTGTATGAAGATTATAGGAGTAAATGATAATATATTAAGTAGGATAGAAATTATGAAAGCACAGAGAAGCATATATCTGCATTTCCATAATTCAGGAAGGAACCATTTTACATCAAAAGGCCTTTCTTTACTTTCAGTACCTCTAAGTGCATTTACTGAAATAACAGTATTTTTCCAAAGCTTCTCAAATTCATTTATTTGGACTTCCTGTTGCCTTGCCTGGGGGTCCAAAGGGTCTAGAAACTTAATGAAATAATCATCGTCTTTCTTAAGTACACTTAATGCTATTATTGACTCACCATTATTGAAAGGTACGGCACAGGGAAAAACAAAATTTTTATTCTTGAAATCATCTATTGAAATATTAATAGGATTTGCTTCAAGTTTTTTCTCAGCAAGAAAAGCATTTAATTCTCTAGTGGTTTTTGGAGGATCGTCTAAAGGAAATTTTTTTTCTACCTCCTCACGATTTATGTATACTCCATGCCTCCTGGTAGTCAGGGAGACACAATATGCCAGTCTGTGGTCAACAAGAATTTCATTTTTTTTCTTGCCAAACATAGCTGACCTGTTTTTAAGAAGGTTTTATGATTAGTTCTTGTGAAGAATAACGAAGAGGAGCCTCTCTAAATGAGAAACATGTCTTAGGCTTCTTTTAGTATAACCAATGTAATAAGTGGTGCGCAAAAACATTTTATGCGCACCACATTATACGAGCTTGGATGGTGTTAACCTAAAGCACCACCACCTTGGTCGTCTTCTTCGGGTTTTTCCATTCCAGGATCCATTCCTGGGTCAGGCATATCAGCCATAGGATCTGGTCCAGGACCTTGGCCTCCCCCTGCACCATCAGCGTCACTTGCTGCCGCTGCATCATCAAGAGCAGCACCCATTGGATCATCTGGTGGTGGAGCCATTCCAGGATCCGCTCCTGGGTCACCAAATGCTCCATCCATGGCGCCCATACCTTGGTCGCCTTCTGGAGGTGGCCCCATCATTTCAGCTGGTGGTTGACCCTCTACACCAGTCATGTCACCAGCGTATGGCCCCATATCTCCTTGACAGCCAGTCATATCACCGGAGCAACCAGTCATATCACCTTCAACATGGGTGCAATCTCCCATTACAGGACCCATATCTCCTTCGCAACCAGTCATGTCACCAGTACAACCTGTCATGTCGCCTTCGCAACCAGAAACATCACCTGTCATTGGACCCATATCTCCTTGACAGCCAGTCATATCACCGGAGCAACCAGTCATATCACCTTCGACATGGGTGCAATCTCCCATTACAGGACCCATATCTCCTTCGCAACCAGTCATGTCACCAGTACAACCTGTCATGTCGCCTTCGCAACCAGAAACATCACCTGTCATTGGTCCCATGTCACCTTCACAACCTGTCATATCACCTTGACAACCTGTCATGTCGCCCTCGCAACCTGTAACGTCACCAGTTACTGGGCCCATGTCACCTTCGCAACCTGAAACATCACCTTGACAACCTGTCATGTCGCCTTCGCAACCGGTCATGTCACCAGTCACTGGCCCCATATCACCCGTTACATGTGTACAGTCACCTGAACAGCCAGACATGTCACCTTCGCAACCGGTCATGTCACCAGTTGCACCAGACACATCTCCGGTTACTCCAGACACATCTCCTTGTATGCCTGTCATATCTCCCTCGCAACCTGTCACATCCCCAGCAACATTTGACATATCACCAGTTACTCCAGACACATCACCACTTACATCGGTCATATCTCCTTGTACCCCAGCCATATCACCGCTTACATCCGCCATATCACCTGATGGAGGGTTGTGGCCTTCAGGGGGAGGTCCCATATCTGTACCAGGGTCTGTGGCTTCATTAGCAGCTTCCATTGCAGACCCAAAAGCATCACCAGGTCCTGCACCACCTTCCATTGCTTCTCCGAAAGCTTGGGTAGCAGCTTCCAATCCCTGTTCGAAATCTGCTTGAGGCACTCCCATTTCGGTTGCCATTTCTTGAGCTGCACCAGCGGCTGCATCGAAGGCCTCCTGTGGTGTTGCACCACCTTCTAAAGCTTCTCCGTATGCTTGGCTCGCAGCAGCACCTATGCCATCACCCTCGCCGCCTGGACCGCCTGGGCCTCCTGCTTCTGGACCTGGACCGCCTGGGCCTCCTGCTCCTCCCGCTTCTGGACCTGGACCTTGTTGATCTTGTTCTGCCATCTTGTCTCCTATTATTAAGTTAATTAAGTTAATTAATTAAAGTCTAGGGATATAATTCAGTTTGCAAATACATGCTGAATTATTCCAAAATATGACTATTTTCAGCGCAAACTTAGTTTACAAATTATATCCTTAAACTAAGTGTAACACTATAATAACAATACCATCTCAATCAATCACAGGTATCGCAAAAATGTCCTCAACCAAAACACCTGACTCACATCAAACTAAGTTTGTTGAAAAGTTATGAAATAAACTACATTATCAATTTCAAAATTTTCAAAATCTTATTTTTAAGATGTAAAACCGTTTGGCATACCGGTTAGATCGGGACATTTTCAGAGGAGATCTAATTTATATTAAAAGGTTAATGCCTCCTAAATCATCACCTTTCCTTTGTGGATTATACTCCACATGGAGAAAAGTTATCAGGAATTAATTAAAAAGACAACCAAAAAAACATTAACCCAACTTAGGTAGTTTCGCAAATATGGATTTTGTTCATGTGATGGGTGAGAAGAATGAAAAGGTAGGACTGATTTATTTTGCAATGAGTTACAAATTATCAGCTGCAGACATAGAAAAAATGGAGAAAAATAATGAGGAATACACATTTAGAACCCTAAAACTTACTCTGAGAAACAAATACTTCATTAGCCTAAGAATCGCTTTTGTTGACCAATCGCCTTAATTCATAGGTATTTTAATGAAGTACTTTTCCTGATGATAATCAAAAGGGGGTCTTGCTGTCGAGTGGGGAATCTGTTGATCTCATTTAAGGTTTATCTATTTATCAGCCAAAAAAAATTAAAAAACTAATAACCATCTGGATAAACGCTGCATCTGATCATCTTTCAACATCTATTGCAATTAAATATTGACTGAGATAACCGTAAATTAATGCATCTCAGTTGAGTAATTTTGGTGTTTCCAAAAAATCTACCATTTCGTCAAGTGCTTTGGCAAAAACATGCGTCGCATAGTCAACCTTAGTTTCGTCATCAATTAAACGATGCTCTAATGAATCCATCAATTCCTTGATCGTTCTTGAGACTTGCCTCTCAAATTGATTACTAAGATCCACACCAACTGCATAGGTAAAATTTTCTATTTTTTCTTCTGTTTGTGTCATTTGTTCCCGCTCATCAAGTACTTGTTAAAGTAAAAATACGCTGGCCCGTTTGTCTCTCAGAGTTATAACTCATGAGATTTGCTTGAACTGAGGCTCAGGGTGTTAAATTTGCTTAAACTGAGAAGAGCACAAGAAGCAACTCTCAATCTGCCCTGTATATCGGCAGTAATGCAGAAAAACTTGAGGAAATAAAAAAGAAAATTATTTTTATGATCCGCCAGTGTATTTACAACAAAATTTTAAGTAAACAAATGCGAACTTCTTTTTTTTCAATCACTAAACTAACAGTTATTCTATTGTTTTTTTTAACAACAGCAATTTCTTCTGAAGCACAGGAATATGCAACCGACCGCTTGTTCATCAAAGAACACAGTAAAACAAAATGCCGTAGTCTGGTAGAAGAAAAGATCAAAAGTTTAAAAATTAACCGTGTCATGACTCTTGAGCAGGAAGATTTTCTGAATCAAAATATCTGGACAAAATTACGACTGAAACTGCCACTCAGTCCCGGTGAAAAGGCACATCTGAGAAAGCTCAAACAAAAAGGTGTGTATAGCAACAAATTGAGTGCCAAAAATATCTGGGCCAGAAATGCTGCAAAATTCAAAGAACTGCGACTTAAGTGCAAATAAGAGCTTTTTGCTGATCTGACTTGCATTTCCCACCGTTTCTCCTGAAAATATTGACTTGTTAATTTTTGTTTCATGGACAGTGAAACTATATTATTTTCATCATTTTTCAGACATTAATCCTCCTCTTTTTACACGTTTTTTAAGGAAATTTTTATGGCATTGCAAACGCCTCTGAGTTGGCTGCAAGATTTTGTTGAACTGAGCATGCCGCCAAGTGCGCTTGCTGAACGCCTGACGACCGCAGGACTTGAGGTAGAATTAATAGAAAAAATAGGTGAAAACTGGGGCGAATATTGTGTTGTTGGACAGGTAGTTGAAATACGCAAACATCCAAACGCAGATGCATTAAATTTAGTTGATGTAGATTTCGGTGCAGACAAACCGATTACACTCGTTACCGGTGCACCAAACATACAGGAAATGGCAGAAAATTTTCCAGAACCTGCACCAAAAGTTGCTCTCGCCCTTACAGGTGCAATGCTGGTGGATGCCTACCACGAAGATCATCCACTGAAAAAACTCAAACCCGCAAAAATCCGCGGGATTGCTTCTGAAGGGATGCTTTGCTCAGAATTGGAATTAGGACTCAGTGAAGATCATGAGGGTATCCTGATTCTTCCAGAAGATGCTCCAGTCGGGAAACTGCTGGAGGAATATTTAGGTGATACTACTCTGCACTTTGATATCAAAGGAGGGTTCAGTCATCTGCTTTCAATGTTAGGTGTTGCTCGTGAAATATCTGCACTGACAGGAAAGAAGTTAGTTAAAAGTCTCTTGCCGGATGTCGCAAATCTTGAGGCCGTGGCACAACCGTCGTTTGTTGAATTGGAAATAAAAGATCCTGATATCTGTCCACGCTATTCCGCGTTGTTAATTCGAAATGTAAAAATTGGCCCCTCGCCGTTCTGGATGCAGCAGCGTCTGCTACGGGTTGGAATGCGGCCAATCAACAACATTGTAGACATAACAAATTACGTTATGTTGGAACTGGGACAACCCTTACACGCTTTTGACCACGACAAACTGATTGAACGCTCCAAGGGGCAGACACCAAAAATAATCGTGCGGCGTGCCGTAAAAGGTGAAACACTGCTCACACTGGACGATGTTAAACGGAAATTAGATGACGATATGCTCATGATTACAGACAATGCCGGGCTGATCGCAATTGCCGGTGTCATGGGTGGAAGTGACTCAGAGGTCTCTGATACTACAACAAATATTTTGCTGGAATCTGCAAATTTCGAATTCCTTAATAACAGGCGTACCTCACAGGTGCTGAAATTAAGAACAGAGGCCAGCGAAAGATTCGGTAAACAGGTTGATCCGGAAGGCACATTGCAGGCAGCCTTACGCGCCGCGCAATTGATGGTTGAACATGCTTCCGGAACTCTGGAACCGATTGCCGGGGATTTGTATCCTGAGCCTGAAGAAAAAATTTCCATTGAACTTGATCCGGCTTATGTGGAGCATCTGCTGGGTATAAAAATATCTACCGCACAGATTACGGAAATACTGACATCACTGGAATTTAAAGTTTCAGGAGAAAACATTTTAAAGATTGAAGTCCCAAGCCACAGGATGGACATCAATATTCCTGCAGATTTAGTGGAAGAAATTGTCAGGGTTTACGGATATGAAAATTTGCCTTCAACTTTGCTCAATGACGTCCTTCCTCCGCAACACATGAATCAAAAATTGGACGGCACTGAACGCATCCGGGATATCCTGGTGACTTCTGGAATGGACGAGATTATCACCTATTCTATGATGAATCCCATGGATGAGGCACGTTTACGATTGGAAAAAGACATCGACCTGGCCAAATTTGTACCTTTAAAAAATCCTCTTTCCCAGGAGAGAAGTCACCTGCGCCGTTCACTTATTCCAGGTGCATTAGGTACTGCCCGCTCCAATTTGCGTTTTTTAGCTAAAGTAGTAACATTTGAGGTCGGCAGTGTGTTTCATCCTCATCAAGAAAACAAACTTCCGGATGAACCACAGCGTCTATCATTATTAATGAGCGGTAGCCGCGAGACTCAATCATGGCTGGAGCAGACGGAAGACAACGCGGAAGACAACTATGATTTTTTTGACCTGAAAGGTGTTCTGGAGCAATTTTTAGGAGCATTGCATCTTGACGGAGTTGAGTGGAAAAAATCAAGGGAACTACCATGCCATCCAGGTCGTTGTGCCCAGATATTGGTAAACGGAAATGTTTTAGGATTTGCAGGAGAACTACATCCAAAAATCCGCGCTTCCTTTGAACTGCCGGAACAGCCTGTTTGTATAGCGGAACTAGATTTGGACATGATCATTAAACTGGCTGTTGAAAATCACCAGATGGATTTCATATCCAACTTCACGCCGATTTTTGAAGATCTGGCATTTGTGGTGGACTCAAGTTTACCGGTTGAAGCTGTTACACCTTTAATTCTTCAAAGCGGAAAACCTTTACTGCGCAGAGCTACTCTCTTTGATGTTTATGAAGGTGAACAGGTGGATAAAGGAAAACGCAGTTTAGCATATTCCCTCACATTTCAGGCAACAGACAGGACACTTACCGATAAAGAGGTAGGGAAGGTACGCAACAAAATTATCAAACGTCTGCAGCATGAATTTCAGGCAACTTTAAGGGCTTGAGGTACTAGGCAATGAAAGCTTTACTTCACATGTGGAAAGCCTTTGGCTTTAGCTTGCAAGGCTTACGTGATACATTGCATCATGAAATGGCTTTCCGGATTGAATTAGCAGTGGCCGCGATTTTAATCCCAACTGCGCTGCTTTTACCGGTTTCGCTGATTTTCAGGATTATGTTGATCAGTTCAGTTATTTTGCTGTTAATAGTAGAATTGCTCAACACCGGAATTGAGGCTGTTGTGAATCGTATTTCAACAGAACATCATCCTTTATCCGGAAGAGCCAAGGATGCTGGAAGCGCCGCGGTTTTTATTTCGGCAGTCAACATGGCCGTCGTCTGGAGTTTTATTTTGTTTGACTTAATTTTCAATAATTCATAGATTTGTGAAGATTAATTTAATATTTTACGCAGTACTCGAGGAAACAATTTCAGCAGAACCGCTGCTGCTTGAAGTAAAAAATGGCAGTACCGCTGAGCAGGTAGTAGCTTTACTTTCAGAAAAATATCCTCAGGCGGCTGCTATTTTAAGGTCAACCAGATTAGCCCATCAAGATGAGTACGTCGGTAAAAAGTCCGTTCTCACTGATGGTGAAGTATATTGTTTGATTCCTCCGGTAAGCGGCGGGTAATTTTTTGTAACCTGCAGTCAATGACCATTGTTTGCGAGCACCAGAATGTCAAAAATCTATAAAACGCAAATCACGGCAGGTGTATTCTGGCTTGAAGTTCCAGAGGCTGAATTATACGTCCTCTGCGGTTGTCCCGCTGACAGTGTCAAGCATTTAATGAAAGCCGGTAAAATCAACAATTTTGATCGAAGTGTTGGTTCATTAGAACCGGGCTCCGGAACTTTTCAACATCCTCACGGTTCGGTGACCAGTGAAACTGGACCAAATGCAATTCTTCTTTCCGATTTAAGCGTTCAAAACGGCGACTTTGCAAATTTAGCTGAGTTTCCGGTACTGCAGATGCTTTACCGTCAAGGCATGCTTTTGCCGAATCACCCCAACAATACTGGTGCAAAACCACTGCTCATAGGACGCAGGAACGTGGTAAATGCTCAAATGAAATACATTTACAGGGGTAACTACGGTCTGACGAGTTTGGAGGAAATTCTGGATACTGGAGTTTCTCAGGAACTTGCAGAAGAAATGATGCGGATAAAGCTCTATTTTGCTTTTGGTGCAATTCGGTCAAGCACTGATCTGCTTGAAGCCCGTATTGTTGACCAGAAACCAGTGGAAGTTCTAAATGGTGTAAAGGTGCAAAGGAAAAGTGTAAATTGTTACGAATTCACTTTTCAGGATGAAAGCGTAGAAGTTAACCTGAATTTGGATAAAACTGAACGTTATGTGACACCTTATGAACTTGAGAACCACCATTTCAAACGTGAATATTTCTCTGTAATTCATACAGGAGAAGGTGACGGTTGGGACATTAACCGTCCCTGCATGGCCAGTGTACTAAGTTTTCAGGGGAAAATTTATTTGATTGATGTTGGCCCCAACATCGCGCATACACTGAACTCGATCGGTGTTGACGTAAATGAGGTCGAAGGCATCTTTCACACACACGCCCATGATGACCATTTTGCCGGGCTGACTTCCTTAATTCGCGCAAATCACCGCATCAAGTATTACACAACTCCGATTGTACGGTCATCTGTAACAAAAAAACTTTCAGCTTTGATATCAATCAGTGAAAAGGCATTTGAAGATTTTTTTGAAGTTTGTGACTTAGAACTTGATGTCTGGAACAATATTGACGGTCTTGAAGTAAGGCCGGTTTATTCTCCACATCCTGTTGAAACAAATATATTGTTTTTCAGGACACTTTGGGAAGATGGTTATGCGACTTATGCTCATTTAGCAGATATCTCTTCTCACACTGTGTTGAAAAAGATGGTTGAAGAAAATGCGCAGCTACCGGGAATCAGTTCTGAATCACTGAAAAAAGTCTGGCAAGACTACCTCTATCCTGTTGGTGTGAAAAAAATTGATATCGGGGGAGGCTTAATTCACGGCAAGGCAATTGATTTTAAGAATGATAAATCCGACAAAATAATTTTAGCACATACCGCCCAAACACTTACCCAGGAAGAAAAAGTAATCGGCTGCGGCGTTAGTTTTGGAAGTACGGATACGCTGATAGAAGGTCATGAGGATTATGCTCTGGAATTTGGTGCAGATTACCTGCGGGGATATTATCCAAACGTAGAGATCGGTGAAATTCATATGCTACTCAATTGTGAACGGGAATCTATCAATGCCGGTACCATCCTGCTTCGGGATCAGGAAACACCGAAGCATGTACGTCTGGTGCTGACTGGCGTAGCAGAGTTACTTTCTCCCCGCGATAAAACAAGTTATCCTTTATCAAGCGGAACTCTAATTGGCGACCTCGCGGTCATTTTTGGGCTGAAAAGTACAGGAACTTACCGCACATTAAGTCATATTGAAACCCTCAAAATACCGGCTGTTTTGTTCAATGAATTTGTAAACCGCAATCATCTGCTTGAGCAAATTCATAAAACACAGGAGACTATTGAGTTTTTACAGCAGACATGGTTATTCGGAGAATCTATTTCTTCGCCCATTCAAAGTCAGATTGCTCAAAGTATTACACTCACAAAATACAAGAAAGGGGAAAAAATAGAATACGATGGGCTGATGCTGGTAAAAAAGGGGAAAGTGGAACTTATCAACCGTGGAGGCAATAAAGAAGAGAGTCTGCATGAAGTGGGAAAAGGTGATTTTTGGGGTGGAGAAAAAATGATCTCGAGTAATTCAAAATGCTGTGACGCGAGGGCAATCACTCAAACCGACATCTACAGCATAACAAACGTTAAAATCCTGCAGAATATTCCGATTATACGCTGGAAAATGCTGGAACAGACTGA
>Ga0206683_10003321_pt1 | contig 10685 bp, 9 predicted proteins | sample M280m12015metaG_FD_155483 | JGI IMG/M metagenome (GOLD analysis project Ga0206683, IMG submission 155483) | Ammonia-oxidizing marine archaeal communities from Monterey Bay, California, United States - M2 80m 12015 | ecosystem: Environmental > Aquatic > Marine > Intertidal zone | place: USA...
CATATGCTTCAGCACCTATCATACGCACCGCTCTATACCCATTTGTGGGTGGACCATTGTCGTCACATTCTGCACATGACAGGTCTATATTTGTCCAATTTGAATCAGGACCATCTATAGACATTAATTCGAGAGTTTGTTGAGGAACATCACGACCCCAGAAACTCTCTGTATGCCTACCTTGAAGACCTGCAGTAATTGAACAATCAGTGGCTCCATCAATGAGTAAAATATCTTCACAAATTGACTCAAACGCAAACACATCGGTTGTTCGATTCTTACCATCCATTGGATAGTGCATTTCAACTCGATAATCGTATTCCTCATACTCTACAGCAGTCGTGAGAAACAGACTCATTAATCCAGCTCCGTATGCTAGAACTGTAGTGATAACCAAGCTAGCAAGAAAAACACCAGAGAAAACTGCAGCTCCTCTAGCTCTACCTCTCCAAGCACTAAGAATCGCAATTCGAGTTGCATCAGGTAATGATTTCAAATTCATCAGACCTCATCCCCCCATGCTTCTTTGATATCAGAGGCAGCAACGGTACCATCTCTAAGGAGAAGCATTCGATCTGCCTTTGATGCAAGAATTGGATCATGTGTCACCATTAGAATAGAAATTCCTGAATTAGAGCAAAGTTCCTTGAAGAGAACAAGAATGTCCTCTCCTGATTGAATGTCCAAATTGCCAGTTGGTTCATCGGCTAGCAATACAGGACGTGATCCCGAAATCGCTCTAGCGATTGACACTCTTTGTCTTTGACCGCCCGATAATTCATCAGGTTTGAATGAAATTCTGTCACCTATCCCTACTTTCTCGAGTGAAATTCTAGCTTCTTTCTCTGCTTGCATAGAAGACATCCCAGAAAGCTCGAGAGAAAGAGCGACATTATCCAAAGCTGAAAGATTCTCAATTAAATGGTAGTCTTGGAAAATCCAGCCAACACCATTTCTCCTGAGACCGACTAACTTACTAGGATGATTGACTCCGTAATTGAATTGATTTAATTTGATTGAACCCGAATCAGCATCTAACAGCCCACCAATAATGTTGAGAAGAGTAGATTTGCCACAACCAGAAGGGCCCATCAGTGCTACCAACTCTCCTTTTTCAAGAGTCAAGTCGATTCCTTTGAGGACCTCTAATCTTTGAGCACCGGAACCAAAGCCTTTGTGGAGATCTCTGACAGAAAGCACAGCCGTCCGACTAGACTTTGTTTAATATCTATTCTAGTCATTTGATTCGCAATGCTTGGTCAAACTTCAAGAGACATATTCAGTATGAATAATTGATGATGGAAGGAAACATGTCTAATCCTGGTTCTCAAATGCCGAATGAAAGTAATTCCGCAATTAGTATGATTGTTGGAACAACTGCTCTAGTACTAGTATTGCCTGTTGTGGTTATCGCACTGATGGAATTAATGGATTATATTGAATATGATAGTGAATTTAAGTGGATTATTTATTCGATGGTATTCTCATTGACAATAATCTCAATTTTATTGATTTCTGGATTGTATTTAGCGGGATTAATCAATTCGGATAATACAAAGATGGGTGTGGGGATTTATCTAATTTCTCTAAGTGCGCTAAATCTACTCATAAGACTGAGTTACCTAAACGAAGAGCGAGGGATGTGGTTTGGGGGTGTTTCATGGTTTGAATTCATTCAATATCCATGGGTGCACGAACAATTAGAAATCGCCTTCTTGGGAATCCTGATTGGAGCCCTAATAATGAAGAAATAATTTAACTTCATTCTTTTCTAAAACTCATTCTGATTGACCATAAACCTAGAATTGCTGCAGCAAACCAAGCAATTTCCAGAATAAAAAAAGCCCATTCGTCAATTAGGTATGCTCGTACAGCAAGAAGTCCAGAACCTAGGGCCATCAGGATAAGATATGGCCACTCTTTGCTATTTAGTAGATCACGAGTTTCTAAAAAAAACGCACTGAGAATTAACATCATTCCAATGTAGGCTACAATTTCATTGTTAGCAAGAGTTGTGATTTGGTCGTACACAATCTCACCTGATTTATGAGAATCAAATTTCTTGACCAACTGCAGCCTTCAAAAGTCCTAGGAATGGAGGGCTGGGTCGGTTTGGTCTTGATTTGAACTCGGGATGATATTGAGTTCCAACGAAGTACGGATGATCTTGTAATTCCATGATTTCACAACGCTGCCCAGTCTCATCTTTTCCAACATACACTAGACCTGCAGCCTCGATTTGCTCAATCAATTCTGGATTGACTTCGTAGCGGTGACGATGACGCTCATCAACATGTTCGGCACCACCATAGAGACGACGGATCTTACAGTCATCAACAAGGAAAGGTGTTGGTTTCGTTCCCAAACGCATGGTTCCTCCCATGTGAGTTTTCGAAATTTCAGGCATGAATACGACTGCAGGATTAGGGGTGTCCTCATCAAACTCTGTCGAATTAGCACCCTCTAATCCGAGGACATTGCGACAGAACTCAATTGTTGCAATCTGTAATCCAAGACAAACTCCAAGGTATGGGACATTATTGATACGAGCATAGTTTGCAGCAGCAATCTTACCTTCTACTCCTCTAACACCAAAGCCACCAGGAACTAGAATACCATCAGCTGACTTCAATAGAGCCCAAGCCTCATCATGCTTCTCAGTTTTCTCAATAGGGTCCAGATCTGTTGATTCAATCCAATCGATGACTAGTTTGCGATCTACTGCAAAAGCGCTGTGCTGCAAGGCTTTGATAACTGAAAGATATGAGTCTGAAAGGCCTGTATATTTACCCACCATAGCAATGTGAACATCTTTTGTAAGAGTATCTACTTTGTCTGCCATTTCTTTCCAATCATCGAGCATCGGTAGCGAATCCGGCACTTCAAATCCAAGGTGGTTTGCAACCTTTGACAGAACTGATTGATGGTATAGAGAAATTGGAATTTGGTAGAGGTTCGACACGTCATGGGCAGATACTACTGCATCCTTCCCTACATGACAGAAGGCGGCCAATTTAGCTCTAGTATCATCCTCAAGTGGATTCTCAGAACGACATACTAGAATGTCAGGAATAATTCCCAGTCCACGCAATTCCTTGACTGTATGTTGGGTTGGTTTTGTCTTCTGTTCACCGACTGGCCCCATTACTGGAACTAGACTAACATGAACGAAGCAAACATTCTTTTGTCCAACTCTGAATTGGAATTGCCTTAGAGCTTCGATAAATGGTGCACTCTCAATGTCACCAACAGTTCCGCCCAACTCAATCACACAGGCATCGGGAGTTTGACCCGAACCATCTGCTGAGACATGCGCAACACGCTCAATCCATTCTTGAATTTCATTAGTAATGTGAGGTACGACTTGAACGGTCTTACCAAGATAATCACCTCTTCGCTCCTTCTCGATGACATTGGCATATACCTTACCTGTAGTGATATTATTTTCACGAGTTAGGGCCAAATCTAGAAAACGTTCGTAGTTACCAAGGTCAAGATCGACCTCGCCGCCATCATCGAGAACGAATACTTCCCCATGTTCGAAGGGAGACATTGTCCCAGCATCTGAATTTAGGTATGGGTCAATCTTTACTGAACTGAGGCGCAGTCCAGCGGATTTCAGCAAAACGCCGATACTCGAAGCAGTTATTCCTTTTCCAAGTCCAGAGAGGACGCCACCCGTGACTATGACATACTTCATGCAATCAACGGGGTTTGAAGCCAACGTGTCTCGCATATCAACATTCGCCCGAATAAGGTGAAGGCGGTTGTATCACAAGTTCATGAATCGCCTGACCTCCGCTATCGGTTATGGCGGGAGCATCTGGGAATCGAATATTGGTTACCGGGGCCCTTGGACAAATAGGGACAGAGTTGGTTGAGGCTCTACGCTTACAACATGGAAAAGATGCTGTTGTAGCCAGTGATGTTCGAGATCTTCCTGACCATCCATGTGTCACAGGAGGGCCATACAGACATCTGAGTGTAATTGACGCAAATGGATTCGACAATATTGTTCGAGAAGAAGAAATAGGTACAGTTTACCATCTAGCAGCAATACTTTCGGCTACTGGTGAGAAAAAACCAGAATTATGTGAACGAATCAATGTAGGAGGCACAATTACTGTACTTGAAGCCGCTAGAAAACATCGATTACGCGTCTATGCACCATCATCAATTGCCGTATTCGGACCAGATGCACCTAAGCATGCACCGCAAGTGTGTTCACTGAATCCAACCACAATCTACGGAAAAACAAAAGTCACTGGAGAGCGACTGGCAATGAATTACTGGAAACAATACGGTGTCGATGTACGAGGAATTCGATACCCGGGACTAATCTCTTACAGGTCACCTGCTGGAGGTGGTACTACCGATTATGCAGTGGATATTTTTCATGCTGCTTTAGAAAATGGGCACTATGACTGCTTCGTCAAAGCCGAAACAAAATTACCAATGATGTACATAGATGATGCAATTCGGGCCACAATTTCTCTGATGGATGCACCTATCGATTCCATTGGAAGTGCTAGAGGGGGTTACAATATCTCAGGAGTTTCATTCACAGCAGGTGAACTAGCTGATGCCGTGGCAGCACGAGTGCTGAACTTCACTTGTGACTTCAAACCAGACATCCGGCAAGAATATGCTGATTCATGGCCGGATTCAATTGATGATTCCATGGCTCAATCAGATTGGCATTGGAAGGCTGATTATGACCTTAATGCTCTTTGTGATGCGATGATATCTGGATTGAAGGGTTAACCTCAATCTTGTTCTTCTTCATCTCTCCAATCAGGAGTTCCTGCCTCGACCTTGGCCCAAAGTACATCATCAATTCTAAGAATGTTAATCGCCGCTTCTGTTGCACCTTCCAAAGCTTGACGAGCAACAAATAGTGGATCGGTTATTCCAGCCTCTTGCATGTTTTTATTTTCTCCAGACATGACATCTAAACCAATCCATGGACCAGATTTAACTTGAGCCGCAGAAAGAGATAATATCTCGTCAATAGGGTCAAGTCCGGCATTTTCGGAAAGGGCTCTTGGTATAACTTCTAAAGCATCAGCAAATCCTTCAATTGCCAATTGCTCACGCCCTTTCTGAGTGGTCGAAAATGATCGTAAATGCCTTGCTAGATGTGTCTGAGTTGCACCACCACCAGGGAGGATTCGATTCTCTCTAGATAATCGATATGCTACACCAAGTGCATCATCAAAGGCTCGACTAACCTCATCTCGCATTATTGGAGTAGTACCTCTCAGAAGAGCTGTCATCGCAGCACCATCTCCATCAATTCTAAGATGCCAGACGTCCTCTATCTTTTCTTCTGACCTAGATTTGTAATACCCTAGATCCTCTTTTGACAAGCGATTAATAGTACGACTCATTGAAGCACCAGTAAGAATGGAGAGACGTTCTAGATCTTCTCTCTCGAATCTGCGATAAGCAGTAATTCCAGCCTCTTTAAGCATAGGAACTACTTCGTCTGCAATACCATCACGCACACAAAGTAATTCGATATCAAGTTCAGTAAGTCGCGCGACCTTCTGCCTCAATTTCTCCAACTTTCTCTGGTGAAATCCAGCCAAAATTCCAGTGCTTTTGATTTCAATTTGAGCATCTAATTCGAGTTCAGCATTCTCAAGTCCACCATCGACGATTGCAATGACGCCACCCTCTGAGGAACTAGGTGTAGTGAAATCTAGACGCTGCTTCCGTAGTACCAATCCGTGAACAATCTCTGATTCCGATGCAGACCCACCTGCCACCTGTAGTCTCTTGACTCGAACACGTTCTAGGTCATCGCCACCTTGTTCTTCAGAAAGCACACTAGCAGCCTCTATTGCAATCTCAGTCATTCTATTTGCAAGCCCAACGTCAATCTTTCCAGCAAGAGTAGTCTCAATAACTCCTCTAAGTTGCAAATCATTAGGTTGAATCGAAATTTTACCAAGTTCGGAAAGTGACTCCTCAACAGAAATTCGATATCCATTCATTATCAAAGAAGGATGAACGCCAATCCTTGTCAATTCCAATGCGTTTCGGAGTAATTCAGCGGTAAGAAGAACCGAAGTTGTAGTCCCATCTCTGGCTACCCTATCTTGAGCCGAACTTGTAGCGATTAACAGATTGGCAGTAGGGTGCTCAACCTTAGCCGTTTCAAGTACAGTAACACCATCGTTTGTAACAATAATTTCACCATTTTCTCCAACTAACATTTTGTCGGAACCACGAGGGCCTAATGTTGAGCGCACTGCACCTGCAAGAGCCAATGCTGCATTGACATTGTTGACAAGAGCAGAACGCCCCTCAATACGATCAGTATCCTGTAGAGCTACATCGTGCTCGGACTCGACCATGTTAACGGCGAATCAAGCACCCGATTTGAATGCGATGTAAGAATAATCCTGACGAAAAAAGGACTACGGAACCTCATTTGAAGCGGAGTTCTAGATTTTCAGAATAAAGGCATCATCCATGTTACCATTGCACTGGCTACCGTTTTATTCAAATATAGGCAACTACTCCGACTATACAACCTCAAGTTGTGTAGTGGTATCATGGAGAGTGGAGTTGGTGATGATTTTGAGGATAGAGTCCTCGAAGAAATGGCACGAATGTTCTCTGAAATGGGCATGCCAGTTGACGTGGAATTATTGCAAAACATGATGAGACAAGTTCGTGATCAATTCGAAGCGATGGGGATTGATCCAGAACAGATGGCTTCAACAGACATTAAAATGGGAATAAATTCTGATCCAGAAGAATTCCGAAAACAGATGGAGACTATGCTCAATGGCCCTGGTGGGATGGCAGATATCTTCCGCAATATGGGAATTGATGTCAAATTCCAAAGTGAATCCTCCTCAGAACCAACACCTGAGATTGAAGTCAGTGAAGAAATAGAAAAAGATGAAGATAAGTCTAAACTTATGTTAGAAGATGTATTCATTCATGAGGATCGAATGTGCATCACTATTGATGTTTCAAGATTCGTCGATCTTGAGGCTGAAGAAGTTGAACTGAACCTAACAAGTGATGGTGAAGTTTTGCAATTAATGAAAACTACACAACTTCATCCACTAAAGCGATACACACTCCCACATGTCGCGGATAATATAGTAGAGTGGGATTTGAATAATGGGATTCTCGATGTCAAATTTGACATTGACCCAACAGCAGTCGCTGCTGATGAAAGCGAATGAAATTAATATTGGAGAGATATAAATGAGTGGACCTGTAATTGGAATTGATCTTGGTACAACAAATAGCTGTGTAGCGACTCTAGAGGGGGGACAGGCCACCGTAATCCCAAATTCAGAAGGATCGAGAACTACTCCTTCGGTTATAGCCTTCACAAAAGATGGAGAAAGACTGGTTGGAATCACTGCAAAGAGACAGGCTGTGACTAATTCCGATCGCACCATACTTTCTGTCAAGAGAGAGATGGGTACTGACTGGAAGAAGAAAATTGATGATGATAATTACACACCTCAAGAGGTCTCTGCTTTTATCCTACAAAAGCTCAAGACTGATGCTGAAGAATACCTCGGTCAAGAAGTAAAACAAGCCGTAATTACATGTCCCGCATACTTTACTGATGCTCAGAGAAAAGCAACAAGAGATGCAGGAAGAATCGCAGGCCTAGATGTTTTGAGAATTATCAACGAGCCAACGGCCGCTGCACTGGCTTACGGTGTGGATAAAGAAGAAGATCAAACTATACTAGTCTACGATCTTGGTGGTGGAACATTCGATGTCTCTATTCTTGAAATCTATCTTGTTGACGGTCAGCCTCAGATTGAGGTCAAAGCGACTAGTGGAGACAACAGACTAGGTGGAGACGATTTCGATGAAGTGGTCATTGAATGGATTCTCAGTGAATTCAAAAAGAATACTGGAATTGATTTGTCAACTGACGCTCAAGCAATGAGTAGGCTAAGAGAGGCTGCTGAAAAAGCCAAGATTGAACTTTCAGGAACTGGAAACACACAGATTAACCTACCTTTCATCACAATGCGTGATGGGCAACCTGAACATCTTGATCTCTCTCTATCTCGGTCTAAATTTGAGGAATTAATAAGTTCACTAATCGAGAGAACTATGACTCCAACTCGTCAAGCAATGAAGGACGCGGGTTTGAAGAAAGGGAATGTAGACAAGGTCATCCTTGTTGGTGGTTCAACTCGCGTTCCTGCAGTACAGAATGCTATTGAAAAAGAAGCAGGCAAGGCTCCTTTCAAAGGAATTAATCCTGATGAAGCCGTTGCAGTAGGCGCTGCTCTCCAAGCTGGAATAATTGTAGGGGACGATGGAGTAACCGACGTCCTTCTACTAGATGTGACACCTCTAACATTAGGTATCGAAACATTAGGAGGAGTCACTACAGTCATGATTGAGCGAAATACTACAATTCCAAGTAGACGTTCGGAGATATTCTCGACTGCTGCTGATAATCAACCAGCTGTTGAGGTTCATGTATTACAAGGAGAAAGAGATTTTGCCAAGGACAACACAACTCTTGGCCGCTTCCACTTGATGGGGATTCCTCCTGCACCCCGTGGAATCCCACAAGTCGAAGTAACATTCGATATCGATGCAAATGGGATTGTCAATGTGTCTGCTAAAGATCTTGGAACTGGAACTGAGCAATCTATCAAGATAGAAAGTCAGACCTCTCTTTCTGAAGATGAAATTAAAGCGAAAATAAGTGAAGCAGAATCATTTGCTGAAGACGATAAGCGCCGTAAGGCACGTGTCGATTTGCGCAATCAGGCAGACAGTATCATCTATCAGACTCGTCGAATGATGGAAGAATCTGGTGATAAGTTAACTGATGAAGACAAGGGTCCTGTAAATGAGAAGCTCGAAGAGTTGGAAGCACTTATCGTCGCAGATGGATCTCCAATCGAATTCGACGATCTTGATGAAGCTGCAATCCAAACCAAGATGACAGAGTTAGAACAATCTATGCATGCAGTCTCAACCAAGTTGTATGAAGCAGCTGCGGCTGAAATGGCTGAACAACAGGAAGCGGCAGAAGCAGATGAGAATGGCGAAGGAGAAAATGTAGTGGAAGCTGATTTCGAAGTCGTAGACGGCGATGATGATATTGATGCCGACTAAAGATTGAAGGTTAGCCTCTCTCTCATCTTGAATGTGCACGTAATGACCAAAGTCACTCTTAGCATTGGTGGCGTTCTACTTTTGATTAGCACAGCAGCTCTTGTAATAGGGGGGGCATCATTCGGTGATGCAATAGAGGATTTTGATCCTAATTCACCTGGTGATGAATATTGGACTGGAAATACTCCTACAACATTTACTGGGGAATTAAATCTGCTTTCTCGCTATCATGTATTTGTTGAAGAAGACAGATCTGTTTCTGTGGAACTAATAGACGGTAATGAGTATAGTCGCTTCTATCCATGTGAGGAGCTCAATTCATGCGACTTGTATGAGCCGGGGTACACATATGTTGGTGAAATATCTGTGGAATCCTCAGGTACTTGGGAAATTAAATTCTCTGGAGACGTCGTTGGAGATAGCGACGTCATGATTCATGAAGAGAAATTCCCACTCGGCGGTATAATGGGACTGGGTGGAGGTTGTTGTGGCATCTGTGGCGCGTTTTTGCTCCTAATTATTGGAGGCATAATGGCCCTTACGCTGAAGGATAAACCTAAGGTTCAGACCACAATTCAGATTGATAATGAAATGGTTGTTGTTAAAGAGAATCCTGATGAATCACTGTATGATCAAGATGGAACTGCTTAATCATCAGTCCTGAGTAATCAGGAGATGAAGCGTTCGGACATGTACACCGGTACCGCCGTGTGCAACACAGGCGTTGGTATCTGCACCCCAAGCAGTTCCAGCTATGTCTAGATGGGCCCAAGGAATCTGTGATTTTTCTCCATCTTCTCCCTCACGCTCTTGGACGAATTGCTTCAGGAAAGCAGCAGCTGTGTTCGCACCGCCCCAGCGACCTTTGCCTCCATTCCTAACATCTGCAAACTTGGAACTGGTCATCTCCTTCTCGAAAGCAGGTAGAAGCGGCATTGGCCATGCCAGTTCATCAACAGCGTTCCCTGCTTCGTGGATTCTGTCTCGTAATTTGTCATCATTTGACCAAAGTCCGGATGCCTCATGCCCTAGAGCAACTACACAGGCTCCTGTCAGGGTCGCTAGATCAACGATGTATGAGGGGTCTAGTTCGGCAGCCTTCCAAAGGCCATCTGAAAGCACATTTCGACCCTCAGCATCTGTGCTGAAAATTTCAATTGTCTTGCCAGAATAGGTATCGATAACATCTCCAGGTCTGTATGCTTCAGCGCTTGGCATATTTTCTGCCATGCAAGTGATTCCGTTTACTCGACCCTCGTATCCGGTTGCCCAAAGGGCTTGGAATAGCCCGAAGACTGTGGCCGATCCATGCATATCGTACTTCATGTCCCACATGCCTTGGCTAGGCTTGATTGAAATCCCACCAGTGTCGAAAGTGATTCCTTTTCCAACGATACAAGGCACCTGTTCGTCTTCTTGAGTATCGGGATTTAGTCGGAAGAAAACCATGCAGGGCTTACGAATACTGCCCTTTCCGACAGCGATTACACCCTGCATACCTTCTTTTTGTAGTCGCGCGTAATCCCAAACCTCAACCTCAACATTTTCCTTGCCCT
>Ga0206683_10003322_pt1 | contig 10682 bp, 10 predicted proteins | sample M280m12015metaG_FD_155483 | JGI IMG/M metagenome (GOLD analysis project Ga0206683, IMG submission 155483) | Ammonia-oxidizing marine archaeal communities from Monterey Bay, California, United States - M2 80m 12015 | ecosystem: Environmental > Aquatic > Marine > Intertidal zone | place: USA...
AAACCTGCAGCTAAAAAACCTGCAGCTAAAAAACCTGCAGCTAAAAAACCTGCAGCTAAAAAACCTGCAGCTAAAAAACCTGCAGCTAAAAAACCTGCAGCTAAAAAACCTGCAGCTAAAAAACCTGAGCGCAAACGTAAATTCGATAAAGCTTTTTTAGTTAAACAAAAAGAAGTATTAATTAAAGAACGAGCTAGTTATTTAGGCAGTGCGGAAACTCTTGAAGCAGAAGCGGATCAGTTGTTAGAGTACAGAGATCCTGGCGACGTTCAGTTTGATGAAGAGTCAGGTCGGGGTGACACGTTAGCGGTTGAGCGAGATCTAGACCTCGCTCTAAGTGCCCAGGCCCGCGATGCTGTTGATGAGATAGATGCAGCACTTGAGCGAATAAAAAATGGATCTTACGGAGTTTGTATGACCTCAGGTGAAGATATTCCGAAAGCGCGACTTGAAGCGATCCCGTGGGCTTCAGAAAGAGTTGAGTATAAAGCTGGAGGTTTAGGCCGACGCTGAAAGGCAGTTGAGGTTATGCAAATTAGGAAGTCTCTAACTGCAGTTCTTTTAGCAACTCTTCTGTTGGATCAACTAAGTAAATGGTTGGCGTTAGAACATCTAGAAAATGGAAGAGTCGTAGAGTTATTTTGGACACTTCAAATGCGTTTGGTTCGTAATGCAGGAGTATCCTTTGGTAAAGGTAGCGAACTGGGACAGTTGGTATCAGTTGTTGTTTTTGTTGTAATTGTGGTGTTGGTCAAAGTTGCAGTGAATGCGAAGGATCATCGAACTTCAGTGCTTTATGGTTTGATAATCGGGGGAGCGTTGGGAAATCTAACTGATCGTATTTTTCGTAAATCGGATGGCTTTTTAAAAGGTGAAGTAGTTGACTTTATTGACTTTCAGTGGTGGCCTGTCTTCAATATTGCAGATTCAGCGGTAGTAATCGGATGTTTGTTGCTTGTAGTAAATGGATTGTTCGTTGCACGAGTTTAATGAAGTCGTTCATGATTCATTAGAAGGTGAAAGACTTGATCGTTTAATTGCGTTTATTGGAAATATAAGTCGGAGTGAAGCTTCAACTCTTATTCGAAATGGTGAGGTTTGTGTTAATGGAGAGTCGGTTACTCGTCCTGCATTCAAAGTTTCGATTGGAAACCAGATTGAGTTTTCTATACAGGATCCTGAAATGAATCCAAAGATCGAAGCAGATTCTTCAATTGATTTTACAGTTATACATTCTGATCCTGATTTTTTAGTAGTTGATAAGCCTGCAGGTTTGGTAGTTCACCCCGGAGCTGGTAATTCGTCTGGAACCTTAGTTAATGGACTTTTAGCGATGACTCCTCAAATTAGAGAGGTCGGGGAAAAAACTAGACCTGGCATAATACATAGGCTTGATAAAGGAACTTCGGGGCTCTTACTTGTTGCTAATACGGGTGATGCTTATCGATTTTTTGTTGATCAGTTGTCTCAACATAAAGTAAAAAGAACATACCAAGCTTTAGTATGGGGAATTCCTGAAGGTCCAGAGGGGATTGTTGATGCCCCTATAGGAAGATCAAGTAAAAATAGGAAAAAAATGGCAATTGTTTCAAATGGAAAGTCAGCCAAAACTATTTATTTCGTAAAAAAAAGTTGGAGCTCTTCCAAGGTTTCGTTATTAGATCTAGAACTTGAGACTGGTCGAACTCATCAGATTAGAGTTCACCTTTCATCGATTGGCAACCCTGTAGTAGGAGATGAGATTTACGGAGGTAATAGAAAAAATTTCACTCTTAGAAGACAATTTTTACATGCTTGCAAACTATGTTTCGAACACCCACGTACTGGTAGTGTCTGTGAATTTGAATCGCCTTTGCCGGATGATTTGAAGAATGTATTAGCTGACCTTGATGATAATGGGAACAGTTAATTTGATAGCAGTTTTCTTCTACTTGGGTTACTTTTAATACCCATGGAACCAGTATTACCTGACTATTCGGACTGTTGTGTGAATAGATTAGTACCGGCTCTTTTGGGAACTTCAGATGCTCCTTCATGCTTTTCAGAAGATATCTTTTTCGCGAAGTCTGTTGTGCTTCTAGTTCTTGATGGACTGGGATGGCAACAGTTTCAAGATAATAAAGGAATTTTTACATCTCTATCTGAGTTTTCTGGAAATTCGATAACAACCGTTGTGCCTAGCACAACGGCAGCGGCGTTAACTTCGATAACTACTGGAGTGCCTCCCGGCGAGCATGGAATAGTGGGATATCGAATACCTGTTGAGGGGGGAATTTTAAATTCTTTAAGATGGTCAACCGGAAACAATTCATTTAAACCGGATCCTTATGAATTTCAATTGAAATCTGTTTTTGAGAATCAGCAACCTAAAGTAATAACTTCTGCTGCTCACGAAGGATCAGGTTTCACCAAGGCGCATTTAAGAGACTCCAGGTTCTCTGGGTATGGTAACCGGTCTGAATTAATCGAATTAATTGTTGATTCTGTTAAAAAATCCGAACCGTTTATTTATGCCTATTGGGATGGAGTGGATCGCATCGCTCATGAATTCGGTTTTACTGATAGATACTTCACTGAACTTGAAGAATGTGATCTTATGCTGGCCGAACTATTACAACGTTTGCCGTCAAACGTAGCTTTGGTAGTTACTTCAGATCATGGGCAGGTGGAGGTAGGAGACCGGATGATAGAACTTACAGATGATCTAAACAATCTACTTTCAAAGCAAAGTGGCGAAGCAAGGTTTCGATGGTTGCACGCACTGGATGGAAGTGAGCAAGATTTGTTTCAAATCGCAAAAGAGACATTTGAAAATGTCGCTTGGGTCATGTCAAAAAAAGAAATTATGGATGAGGGCTGGCTAGGCCCTCTAGTGCATAAAACAGTTGAGGGTCGTTTAGGGGATGTAGCTCTAGTAGCACGTGAGAAAATAGGATTCACTGACCCTGCTGAAAAGATGCCTTTTAAACTTATTACAAGACATGGTTCTTTAACGAAAGACGAGATGTACGTTCCTCTTTTGTCTGCTGTCACCTGAGTGCTGTTTCTTGGCCTAAAGTCTGATTGAAGAAGGAGAAAAATGACAGAAGCTTTAGAACCTGAAGTTCTAACCGAAGATACAGAAGAAAAACAGAATGAGTCTGTTCAACAGCCAGCAAAAGTTGTACGAGTCGGTACTATGATGCGCCAGCTTTTAGAGGAGGTTAAGTCCTCGCCTTTGGATGACCAAAGTAGGGGAAGATTAAAAGAGATATATCAATCCTCTATCACAGAGTTGGGTTCTGCTTTATCCGATGACTTAAGAGAGGAACTTAATAGACTTGCCTCCCCATTCGGAGGTGAAACTTCTCCCAGTAACGATGAACTTCGCATAGCTCAGGCTCAGTTAGTGGGATGGTTAGAAGGTTTGATCCAAGGGATACAAGCAGCCATGTTCGCTCATCAATTTATGAGCGATCCGCAAATAGGAGACCCGAGGCCTGGAATGCTAAACCCAGGAGACGAGGGCAAACCTGATTTGGGTGATGATAGACCAGGGAATTATCTGTAGAACTTATGACTGGATCTTTCACTCATCTTCATGTTCATACAGAGTATTCACTTCTGGATGGAGCAGCGCGTATCGGAGAGTTAGTTAAAGCTGCATCAGATGATGGTCAGAAAGCTTTAGGCATAACTGACCACGGAAACATGTACGGGATTTTGGATTTTTATCGTGCATGTAGAGATCATGATATAAAGCCAATTATTGGCACTGAAGCCTACATGGCCCACGAAACTCGCTATGAACGTTTTTCCCGTAGAGGACGTATGGACGATTCCGGTGGAGAAACTGATACAGGACAGAAAATCATGTATCACTTGACTCTTCTAGCTGAAAATAATGTTGGTTACAAAAATATGATCCAGTTAGCCAGTCGTGCTTTTTTAGAAGGTTACTACTATAAGCCCCGAGTTGATTGGGAAGTTCTCGACAATCATAGCGAGGGGGTCATTGCGACGACTGGTTGTTTGGGGGGTCATGTCTTACAGTCACTTTTACGTAAGGACTTTCAAGGTGCTGTGGATAAAGCTGGCCGACTCCAAGAGATATTTGGAAAAGGCAACTTATTTGTCGAATTGCAAGATCAAGGACTCCCAGAACAAATTAAAACGAATCCTGATTTAGTTAAATTGGCTAAACAGATAGGAGCTCCGCTGGTTGCTACAAATGATTCTCATTATGTAAAGCAAGAAGACTCCCATTCGCACGATGCGTTACTGTGCGTTCAAACTGGTTGTGTGATGAGCGACCCTAACCGTTTTAAATTTCACGGAGATCAACATTACCTCAAATCAGGAAATGAGATGAGACGCCTCTTCAGCGAAATACCAGAGGCTTGTGATAACACACTCGTAATCGCTGAACGCTGCAATGTAGAAATTGAATTCGGAAACCCACAATTACCTGATTTTCCGCTACCAGATGGATTTGATTCCGCTGATTCTTATCTTTCTCACTTGACCTTGAATGGTGCGAAGACGCGTTGGGGAGATACGTTGCCGGACGAAATTTCAGACCGGATAGTTTACGAACTCAAAACGATAAGTGACATGGGTTTTTCTGCCTATTTTTTAATCACGTGGGATTTAATACGCTACGCACGCGAAAGAGGAATAAGAGTGGGCCCTGGTAGGGGCAGCGCTGCTGGGTGTGCAGTTGCATTTTCTCTCGGTATTACTGATTTGGATCCAATAAAATACGACTTGCTTTTTGAGAGATTCCTTAATCCTGATCGAATAAGTATGCCTGATATAGATATGGATTTTGATTCTAGATACAGGGATGAATTGATACGTTACGCGGCAGACAAATATGGCCGTGACCACGTAGCTCAAATCGTAACTTTTTCTCAAATAAAAGCAAGGGCAGCGGTTCGTGATGCGGCAAGAGTATTAGGTCATCCTTATGCAATTGGTGACCGAATTGCCAAAGCGATGCCCCCATTAGTATTAGGCCGCGACACTCCAATATCAGCTTGCATGGAGGAAATCGAAGGATATGGCGATGGTTACAAAATGGCAGCTGATCTACGAAGTATGTACTCTGCGGATCCAGATGTTAAGCAAATAGTCGATGTGGCTCGTGGATTGGAAGGACTTAGGCGACAGGATGGAATTCACGCAGCGGCAGTTGTAATTACAAAAGATCCACTTACGGATTATTTGCCAATTCAAAGAAAACCGGAGTCAGGACAGGAACCTGATGAAGCACCAATAGTTACGCAATATGACATGCATGGCGTAGAAGATCTAGGACTCTTAAAAATGGATTTTTTGGGTTTGCGAAACTTGGACGTGATTACCGACACTCTTACTTTAATTAAATCAACTCAAGGTCTCGATTTAGACATAGACAAAGTCGAATTGGATGACAAGAAGACATTTCAGATGCTTTCCAAAGGTGATTCGATAGGAGTATTCCAATTGGAGTCAGGTCCCATACGTAGTTTGATGCGTTCATTGAATCCAACTTCATTTGATGATGTGGCTGCACTTGTTGCTCTTTACCGTCCGGGGCCTATGGCAGCAAATATGCATAATGATTTCGCGGATAGAAAAAATGGGCGTAAAAGTGTGACTTATTTCCATGAAGATGCAGAATCTCTTCTAAGTGATACTTATGGGCTAATGATTTACCAAGAGTCTGTTATGCGAGTAGCTCAGAAATTTGCTGGATATTCGCTTGCTCAGGCTGACAATTTAAGAAAAGCCTGTGGAAAAAAAGACCGCGCCCTAATGAAGAAAGAAAGAGAAGGGTTTTTAGCCGGATGTAATAGAACAGGCTATGACGCTTCTTTAGCGGAAGAGTTGTTTGAAATCATAGAACAATTCGCGGACTACGCGTTTAACAAAAGTCATTCATATGGTTACGGGTTTGTCGCTTATCAAACTGCTTTCCTGAAGGCTAATTACCCCGTGGAGTATTTGGCAGCCTTATTGACAAGTGTTAAATCGAACTTAGACAAGGCCGCTATCTATTTAAATGAGTGTCGATTACTTGGCATAGAAGTAACTGTTCCGGATGTGAATTTGGCGCACAGTGCATTCGCTCCAATTCCTAATTTGAGTAAAGATGAAGGTAAGGGAAAAATTGTTTTTGGTTTATCTGCCGTCCGTAATGTAGGAGAAGGATTGGTGAATTTAATTGTTGAAGAGCGGAATGAAAATGGGCCTTTTGAGGATTTTTACAATTTCTTAGAACGCTGCGACACTTCAGTATTGAATAAAAGAACAATCGAATCACTTATTAAAGCAGGAGCTTTTGATAGTTTTGAGCATCCTCGACAGGGTCTACTTGAAGTGCACGAGGAACTTATAAGTCTTACAGTTTCACGTCGCCGAGAACACGATATGGGTGTACTTTCATTATTTGGTGATGCAGAAGGTGAACCAGTTTTTGATGAACGGCCAGGAATACCTGAATTAGAATTTGAAAAATCTCAGAAGCTTATTTTCGAAAAGGAAATGCTCGGTCTGTATGTTTCTGACCATCCACTAAGAGGGTATGAGAACGCGCTGGCGCGTAAAACTGATTCGAAGATTGTTGAGCTTCGCGAATTGGAAGACGGAGGTTTTTTTACTGCTGGCGGAGTGGTAACTAATCTTTCAAAGCGTTGGACGCGCCGTGGCGATTTGATGGCAACGTTTGATCTAGAAGACTTAACTTCTTCGATTGAAGTGATGGTTTTTCCGAAATCAATGACAGAGCATGGGCATAAGTTACTTGATGACTCTGTACTTCTTGTTAAAGGTCGACTGGATTCAAGAGACGATTCACCTAAATTGATTTGCTCAGAGATGGAAACGTTTGAAATTTCAAGTGCTGATTTAGGCCAGTCAATTCAAGTGGCTCTGCCTTTAGAAAAAGTAGATGAGATTACAGTTTTTGAAATCAAGAAACTTTTAAGTAATTACCCTGGAGATGTGAATGTTTTTTTCCGTCTTGGAGATCGACAATTACTTAGACTCTCTGACGATTTCACTGTTGATCCAAGTAATGGACTGATAGCAGAGCTGCGCATTCTACTGGGAGTTGATTCAGTTTCTTTCATTTGATTTCTAAGAGTTTCAAGAAGTAATTCAAAGGGGTTGGGATAGTGCATACTATCCGGCAGGATGGAAGACCTGCTGATACGAGAAATTTTCAGCAGGTTACTTGTTTTTAGAGACTAATAATTGGAAACGGGGGCTAGGTTTCGATGACTATAGAGGTCGAAACAAAAGATTGCAGCATGCTAGGTGATGCTGAACTTGAAGAGATGACGGAACTTTGTGCTGAGGGACCAAATTCGTTCGGAATAGGATTAATTTCGAAACAAACAGAAGAATGGGTCTTGTGTACGACCACACGTGAAAATGGTCGATTGAAAGGCTTCTCTTTTTTCACCCTTGAGAGAATTGGTGGAACTCCAGCGTTATCATAGGTCTTTCCTCAATAAGTAGAACGACTAAAAGGGATACAGTTTTAAAAGCCGTTGTTACGGAACATCTTCGTCGTGCGGTTTTGGCATTTCCAGATGAAGATGTTGTTATGGGGGCGCGATTGAACGACCCTTCTGGGTTTGAAGCATTCAAATCTTTAACTGGAGTAGCGCCCGCTCCCAATGGTAAAGAGACTGGTGAAGATCGCGCGTGGGGTAAAAGACTTGTCAAACGATATGGCATGTCATCTCTTTCTTATGACGAACACCGATTCATTGCAAAGGGATCTGATGAAACTGCGTGTGTTATAGATCACACAAGTCTCAAACCGGAAAAATTGGATCCTGATGTTACGGCCTTTTTTAAGCCACTTAATTTGAAGCGTGGAGATGTGTTAATTGCGTATGGTTGGGCGATGGCTGAAGACCTCGAAAAGTTGGTCTAACAGTTCTACTAAAAATTCAGTTGCAACGATATTGGATAAAAGGAGATCTTGTCGCTCCTTTCTTGACTGCAAACTCCCAGATGGTCTCATTCTTGACCTAATTGATAAAGCTCGCCGGACCCCAACAGCCGGTAATTCCCAGGGCGTTGAATTTCTTGTATTGGACGAGAAGTCGGTAGTCGAGGATTTTTGGAGAGTTTCTTTTTCTGAGAAAGACAAAAGTAATTTTTCTTTCCCAGGATTATTGAGAGCACCCGTTTTGGTGATTCCATTTGGCGTTCCTTCTAGGTATATCGAAAGGTACAAAGAGAATGATAAGAACTATACGAATCTTGGTGAAGACACAAAAGAATGGAAAGTTCCTTATTGGTTAACTGATGCTGCTTTCGCTACTATGGCGCTTCAACTGTTGGCTATTGAAAACGAGTTAGAGACTTGTTTTATTGGTTTGTTTGATCGAGAGGAACGAATAAAAGAAACTTTTTCGATTCCTCAAACATATGAAGCTTTGGGAGTATTAATTTTGGGGTATCCCGATACAGAAGAAGTAGTAGTTGGGGGTTCACAAAAGCGTAAAAGAAGACCTTTGAGTGAAGTAGTTCATCTTGGTGCTTGGCAGTCTCCACTGTGAAAAATATTGTCTATCTTCGATATGATCATTTTTAATGAGTGAGTTAAAGAAAGGAAGCGGGGTTTCTGAATGAGTGAACAAGTCCCAATTGTCGATTACTTAGTATTGAATGGGTCTCCTTATTTGGAGGCAAACGAATGCGGTAACTGTTCTGCTAGGTTTTTCGATAGACGAAATGCATGTGCTTCATGCGGCGGCACCGATTTTGACAGGATTCGTATATCAAATGAAGCTGTTTTAACATCATTTAGTATCGTGCACAGAGCCGCTCCTTCTGTTCCGGTTCCATTTGTATCAGCAATAGTAAAGACAGATGATGGAACTTCGGTGCGCTCGAATGTAATTGGTCTCGATGATCCCATGGACGCGGAACTTGGAATGGATTTAATTCTTGCAACTTATTCTTGTGGTACTGATGATGATGGAAAAGAATGTATAGCGTTCGGCTATAAGCCTGTTTAAAAGAAAAGATTGGAAAGAGGAAATAATATGAGTGGTGATTCGATTTGGATAATTGGTGCGAGTATGACGAAATTTGCACGTTATGAAGATCAGGACGCAGTTGATTTAGCCTCCACGGCAAGTTTGGAAGCAATGGCTGATGCGGGTGTTTCGATTCATGATATGGATGTATTGGCTGCTGGCACACTTTTTCAGGCAAGCACGAGTATGGGGCAGCGAATTCAAAAACAGATAGGCCAAACTGGTATTCCTGCTTATAACGTTTCAAATGCTTGTGCTACTGGCGCCACAGCAATTCGAACTGTCTACCTTTCAATAAAAGCTGGTGAGGCAGATATGGGAATAGCTATTGGTGTAGAACAGATGGGTAAAATGGGCTTGTTGTCTGGTGCTACAAAGTCGGAACGTAATATATTTGAACCTTCTGGTCGTTACGGTGCAGTCATGGGGGTAGATGGCTTTCTTGGAACGGAAACAATGCCAGGTGTTTTTGCTCAAGCAGGTATGCAATATGCCTACGAAAATGACGGAGTCGGGTTTGAACAATTCGCACGCGTGGCATATAAAAATCACAAACATTCGACTCTTAATCCGTTGGCTCAGTATCAAAAAGAGTTCTCGATGGAAGAAGTAATGGGTGCACCGGTTCAGAGTTATCCAAACACATTATTAATGTGTTGCCCTACGGGTGACGGCGCTGCATCAGTGATACTTGTTTCCGAAGAAAAACTCCGTTCCTTGCCGACTGAAACTCAAAAAAGAGCCGTAAAGATTTCTGCATCAGTATTGACGTCTGACCCATATGTCGAAAGCGGACAGGTTCAACCTGATGTTAATACTCTTACAAAAAATGCAGCTTCTCAAGCATATGAAATGTCGGGCATAGGTCCAGAAGATCTAGATCTCGTTGAATTACATGATTGTTTCGCTACGGCTGAATTGATTCATTATGACAATCTGGGTTTATGCGAACCTGGCGGTGCAGGAGACTTTATTGATTCTGGTAAACCTTTCAGGGACGGGAGTATGCCGGTAAATGTTTCTGGTGGTTTAATCTCGAAAGGTCACCCAATCGGAGCTACTGGAGTGGCGAACGTCTTTGAAGTTGCTACACATCTGAGAGGTGAAGCGGGCGACAGACAAATCGAAGGAGCTAAAGTAGGTCTTGCTCATGTGATAGGTCTTGGTTCTTCATGCGGTATTCATATTTTAGAAAAAGCTTCTTGAAAAATTAGAGAATCAATAGAACAGAATGTCCAATAAATGGATTTTAGGCGCACGCCCTAAGACTTTACCTGCGGCGATAGTGCCAGTTTCACTAGGAACCGCTGCAGCATTTGAAGAAGAATTCTCTTTCTTACCGGCAATTTTGTGTTTAATTGTCGCTCTCGCTTTACAGATAGGTGTTAACTATGCAAATGATTACTCCGATGGGGTGAGAGGCAATGATGGCCCTAATCGTATAGGACCAACTCGACTAGTAGGTGGAGGACTAGCTTCAACTTCTCAAGTGCTTAAAGCATCGTTGATTATGTTTATGATCGCAGCTTTATCGGGCGTTTGTCTGGCGATAACCACGACGCTTTGGTTAATTCCAATTGGTCTCGTTTGTTTTTTAGGAGCCTGGTTTTACACAGGAGGCTCGAAACCCTATGGCTATAGAGGCTTCGGAGAAGTGTC
>Ga0206683_10003326_pt1 | contig 10678 bp, 10 predicted proteins | sample M280m12015metaG_FD_155483 | JGI IMG/M metagenome (GOLD analysis project Ga0206683, IMG submission 155483) | Ammonia-oxidizing marine archaeal communities from Monterey Bay, California, United States - M2 80m 12015 | ecosystem: Environmental > Aquatic > Marine > Intertidal zone | place: USA...
AGAGGAAACTCCAGTAGAGGAAACTCCAGTAGAGGAAACTCCAGTAGAGGAAACTCCAGTAGAGGAAACTCCAGTAGAGGAAACTCCAGTAGAGGAAACTCCAGTAGAGGAAACTCCAGTAGAGGAAACTCCAGTAGAGGAAGAAAGTAAAGAAAAATAATTTAATTAACGGTAGATAATGATGGAAATCTCAGCCAGTGAAGTAAAAAAACTAAGAGAATTAACTAGTGCCGGAATGATGGATTGCAAGAAAGCTCTTCAAGAGTCTAATGGAGATTTTGAAAAAGCTAAATTATTGTTGAAAGAAAAGGGACAAAGTAAAGCAGATAGCAAATCTGGAAGGACAACAGCTCAGGGCTTGGTTTCAGTTAAAGTATGCTTAGATAATAAAGTAGCTGTTATTTTAGAGGTAAATTGTGAAACTGACTTTGCTGCAAAGGATCAACAATTTATTGATTTTTCAAAAAATATATTAGAGGCAATAGTTGAAGGAGATGTTGGTGATCTAGATAGTTTATTATCATCACCAATAAATGATTTTGATACAGTGGAAGATTATAGAACTCATGTGATTTCAAAATTGGGAGAAAATATTTCACTAAGACGATTCAATAAAGTATCAATTGAGGGCACTCTAGGAACATATATTCATGCAGATAAAATTGCTGTTATTGCTTTAATAGATTCTGATAATGAGACATTAGCTAAAGACATTGCGATGCATGTAGCAGCATCAAATCCACACTATATTGATCAATCTGAAATTTCAAATGAGTTATTAGAGGAAGAAAGTAGAATTTTAGCTCTTCAGGCTGAAAAAGAAGGAAAGCCAAAAGAAATAATTGAAAAAATAGTTCAAGGAAAATTGAATAAAAAAATGAGTCAATTAACTTTAATGGGACAAGAATTCATAAAGGATCCAGATATTACTATTGAGCAATTACTTAATGATTCTAATGCAAAAGTAAATTCTTTTATAAGATACGAAGTTGGTGACGGAATAGAGCAGGAAGAAGTTAACTTTGCTGATGAAGTTAAAGCCCAAGTTGAGGCGACACAATAGTTTTATGATTTTCACTAGAAACATATTAAATAGTAGAGTTACTTCTTGAGTAATAAAATAAAAAGAATTTTACTTAAGATTAGTGGTGAAGCGCTTTTAGGTAATCAACAGTTTGGAGTTGATCCCAAAGTTCTAATTTATTTAGCAAAAGAAATTAGAACAATTACTGAGAAAGGTATTGAACTTGGCATAGTTATTGGTGGGGGAAATATTTTTAGGGGCGAGGGTTTAGCGCAATCAGGAATTGATAGAGTAACGGGCGATCAAATGGGTATGCTCGCAACCATAATCAATGCTTTAGCAATTCAAGATGCTTTAGAGAGAGAAGGTCAAGTTGCAAGAGTAATGTCAGCATTAAAAGTTAATGAAGTTTGTGAAGATTATATTAGAAGAAGAGCAATAAGGCATTTAGAGAAAGGAAGGATTACTATTTTTGCTGCAGGTACAGGAAACCCATATTTTACTACAGATTCAGCTGCCTCATTGAGAGCTGTTGAGATTGAAGCAGATTTATTAATAAAAGCGACAAAGGTCAATGGTGTTTACTCTGAAGACCCTATAAAAAATGATAAAGCACAGCATTATCAAAAGATCTCTTATAATGATTTCATAACAATGAATCTTGGGGTTATGGATACAACTTCAATCGTTATGTGTAAAGAGAACAACCTTCCTGTTAGGGTATATGATATGAATATAGAAAACGCATTATCAGAAATTATTGATGGAAAAGAAATTGGAACATTGATAGGTTGATTAAGTTTTGTTGGAAGAAGTAAATCAAGAAGCAAAAGAAAGAATGGAGAAATCTATTACTGCTTTCAGAGCTAATTTAACCAAAGTAAGAACAGGTAGAGCTTCACCAGATATACTCGACAGCATCCACCTTGATTATTATGGTAATGACACACCTTTGAAGCAATTATCAAATATTTCAGTAGAGGATTCTCAAACTCTTGCAATTTCTCCATGGGAAGAAAAATTCATACCTGAGATTGAACAAGCAATTATGAAAGCAAATATAGGATTAAATCCTGTAACAACTGGAAATGTAATTAGAATTCCACTTCCACCTCTCACAGAAGAAAGACGAATTGAATTGACTAAACAAGTTAAAACTGAAGGGGAGCAGGCTAAGATATCCATCAGAAATATCAGAAGAGATTCTATTCAAGACCTTAAGGATTTCTTCAATGAAAAAATGATTTCAGAAGATGACTATCATAAAGGTCAAACAACAATTCAAAATATTACAGACAGTATGATAGAAAATATTGATTCATTGAGTGAGAGTAAGCAAAAAGAATTAATGACTATTTAAATATTGCTATGACAGATCAAAATAAAGATTTAACAGCTATTTCAATTCTACCTAAACACATTGGTATTATTATGGATGGTAATGGTCGTTGGGCAAAATTGAGAGGTAAAAGAAGAATCTTTGGTCATGAGGCAGGAGTAATTAAGGCTAAAGAGGTTGTAGAACAATGTGTCAAAATGAAGTTAGAAGTACTCACTCTCTATGCTTTCAGTTCTGAGAACTGGAGTAGACCAAGAAAAGAAATCAATGGATTAATGAAGCTTTTTGAAAGAACAATTGGTAAATATACAAGTCTATTGATTGACAATGATGTCTGTTTTAAACCAGTTGGTAATCTAGATATGTTGCCAGAAGTGTTGAAAAGAAAATTAGAACAAATGGAAGCCATTACATCAGAAAATTCAGGATTAAGACTCAATCTAGCCATTGCATATGGAGCAAGACAGGATATTGTTGGTGCTGTAAAAACAATCATTGATAAATTAGAGAAAGGTGAGTTATCAAAGGAAGAAATAAATGAGGATTTAGTATCAGATCATTTATCTTTTAATGATGTCTCAGATCTTGATCTTATAATTCGTACCTCAGGAGAAACAAGGCTAAGTAATTTTATGTTATGGGAATCAGCATATAGTGAGATTTATTTCACAGAAACCCTTTGGCCTAGCTTTGAAGAGCAAGAATTTATGGAAATTCTTCAGAATTATTCAAAATCTGAACGAAGGTTTGGATCCATTACAGACCAAATTGATTTAAAAAAAGCTTAACAAGGTAGTAAATGTCAGAGCTTACTAAGAGAATTTTTTCAGCCCTAGTAATGATTCTAGTATTTTTCTACTTGATATATGATGCTTCAATAGTTGGGATTATCTTTTCTGAATTAGTTTTTTCTATCATACTTTGGGAATACTTAGGCCTTATTAAGAAAAGAAAAAATAAAATTATTTTCATATCATTGTTTGTTCTTATTAATATAATGCTTCTAGCTTTATTAAGTAATTATAAATTATTTATATCGTCCAACTTATTTATTTACTTCTTTGCTATCTCATCTTTTAGTTGGATTTTTATAGGTTTCTGGGTGTTTAAATATCAAGGCGAGCCAATTACTGATTTAAGAGTTTCCTTGTTAGGAGCTTTAGTTCTAATACCTGCTATGTATTCTTTATTTATTATACTTACTAACTCAATGTACCCATTATTAATAATTGGCGCAGTATCTATTGCAGACACTTCTGCTTACTTTATTGGCAGAAGACTAGGTAAAAGACCTATTATTCCTAATGTGAGCCCAGGGAAGACAGTTGAAGGACTTATAGGGTCACTAATAATAACTCCATTATTCACCTCTATTGCAGCACTAATATTAGATAATAATATCATTCACTTTTTATTTTTTGGTGTAGCTGTATCCTTGATATCATTCATAGGCGATGTATTTTTTAGCTTATTGAAAAGAAATAGAAATATAAAAGAATCGAGTAATTTGATTCCAGGTCATGGGGGTTTTATAGATCTCTTAGATGGAACTATAGCCATACTTCCATTTTTTGCTCTATCCTTTTTATTGGCTTTATTATTAGACTATAATTTTCTTGGTTTTATATTTTAGTTTTATTACTTTCTTTAATTACTTCAATCTTTATAATTCCTTCATAATCATTATTGATAATTAAATCATGGACATATTATTTTCTATTTTCGCATTCATCCTATTGGTGGGTATTCTTGTTATTATTCATGAAGGCGGACATTATTTTGCTGCAAGATTTTGTAATGTAAAAGTCTTGAGATACTCGGTTGGTTTTGGAAAAATATTTTGGAGTAAAAAATATGGGCTTGATCAAACTGAATACTGTGTTTCAGCAATACCACTAGGCGGCTATGTTCAACTTTTAGATGAACGTAGCGAGGATGTTGAACCGAATGATAAACATAGAGCATTTAATAATCAGTCAGCTACAAAAAGGATCTTTATATTATTTGCAGGACCTTTAGCTAATTTTATATTCTCGATATTAGCTTATATGACTATGTTTTCCATCGGAGTACCTGGTCAAGCACCTATTATTGGAGAAGTAGAGTTAAATTCCATTGCGTATGAAAATAATATTAGGTCAGGCGATAAGATCATTAGTGTGGGTGAGAAAAGTGTTACAACTTGGCAGACTTCACTTGTTTCGATGATTGGTGAAATATTAAAAGATGAAAAGATTGAATTACTGTTAGTTGATAAGACAAATAACCAAAAAAAGATTAATTTAGACTTAACTGGTAGAACAAAAGAGCTTACTGCACCTAATGCTTTATTTTCAGGTCTGGGTTTAAGGCCGTTCCAACCTATAGCAAGTCCAGTAATAGTGAACACAAGCCCAAATAGCCCAGCTGAGAAATCAGGCTTGTTAGCAAAAGACACTATTCTTAAATTGAATAATGTTATCGTAAAAAATCCTACAGAATTCAGTGAGATTATTGGCTCTAGACCCAACGAGACTATTGAGCTAGAAATTCAAAGAGGTAATGAGATTTATAAAACTGAAATATTACTTGAATCAAGCAGAGATAATCCCTCTAAAGGCTTTATAGGTATATCAATGACGATAGACGAAGCACAATTAGAGCAATACCTTGCTGTCCAGAAGTACGGTTTTCCTAAGAATTTTACTATGGCAGTAGCTGAAACAAATCAAATGATAGTTCTAACGTTGAATATGTTTGGAAAAATGATTAGTGGGCAAATATCAGGAAAGAATCTAAGCGGTCCTGTTGGCATAGCAAAAGATGCTGGTACAGTAGCTAAAAGAGGATTAATAGCAACACTATCTTTTATGGCTATTATTAGCGTGAGTCTTGGGATACTTAATTTACTGCCTTTACCTGTGTTGGATGGAGGACAAATTGTTTTTGTTGTAATAGAAAAAGTTATTAGAAGACCATTACCAGATAAGATTCAAATGGTTTTTCAACAAATTGGCGTAGGGGCATTATTATTCTTAATGGTGTTTGCATTGTACAATGACGTCATAAGATTATTCAGTTAGTTAAATTCAAAAAATATATTATGAAAACTAAATATTTATTAGCAGAATTAGCAATTTTTACTATTTCTCTCTTTTATTTTACTTACGTAGAAGCTGAAGATAATTTTCTGGTCAAAGATATAAAAATAGAGGGTTTACAGAAAATATCTGAGGGAGCTCTGCTTAATTATTTGCCTATAAATATTGGGGACAGTATTGATGACATTAGGGTGAAAGAATCTATACGATCTGTCTACTCTAGTGGTTTTTTTAAAAATATAGAATTCAGAAAAGATTCTTCAGGAATATTAATTATTTCAGTACTTGAAAGACCTTCTATTGGTTCGATAACATTTGAAGGAAATAAAGACATTAAAACTGAAGATTTGGAAGAATCATTGACCAATATTGGTTTTAAAGTAGGGAGAACGTATGATCCATCAGTCCTTGATGAAATAGAAAGATCTCTGATTGATCAATATTTTAGTTTTGGCAAGTACAGCGCAAAAATTGACACTATTATAGAAGATTTACCTGGTAATACAGTCACTGTAAAAGTTGATGTTAAAGAGGGCGACAGAGCACAAATTAGGCAAATTAATATTGTTGGTAATAGTGTCTTTAATGACGAGGATTTACTGGGTCTATTAAAGTTAAAAATGCCAAATTGGCTTTCATTTATTAACCAAGACGATAGGTATTCCAGAGAAGATTTGCAAGGAGATCTTGAAGGGATAGAGAGTTTTTATTTAGATCAAGGCTATGCAAACTTTCAAATTGAATCAGCTCAAGTAGCTATCTCTCAAGATAAAACAGGTATTTTTGTAACCATTAATATCTCTGAAGGAGAAGTCTATAAACTATCGGATGTTAAGTTAACAGGTGAATTCGTCATACCTAGAGAAGAGATAGAGCAACTTGTTTTTGCTAAACCAGGGCAAATATTCTCGCAAGGACTTTTAACTCAAGCATCTGAATTAATAAAATATCGGTTAGGGGAAGATGGATATTCATTTGCAGAAGTTGAAGCTATACCTGAACTTGACAGAGACAGCAAAGAAGTTAAAGTTGTTTTTTATATTCAGCCAAAGAGTAGAGTTTATGTAAGACGAATAAGTTTTTCAGGTACACCCTCTATCAATGATAATACTCTCAGGCGAGAAATGAGACAGTTAGAAGGGGGTTATTACTCCAAAAGCAGTCTTGAAAGATCTAAAGTTAGATTACAGCGATTACCATTCATAGAAGAAGTTGATTTTGAAGCAATTCCTGTTCCAGGTACAACCGATTTGGTTGATGCTGAATTTACAATTAAGGAAGGCTTGCCAGGACAGTTTGGAGGCGGTATTGGTTACTCTGGTTATCAGAAATTAATTTTAAATGGTAACTTTGTTCATACTAATTTCTTTGGAACCGGTGATAGAGTTGCTTTGGATTTAAATGCAAGTAAGTTTAGAGATTTGTATAGTTTTTCTCACACCAAGGCATATACAGGAATAGACGAGATCTCTAGAACAGTTTCATTATCCCAATCATCTTTTAACCAATTTACTGCATCATCCTCAGATTTTTCAACCAAGACCTATTCTTTGAGCCTTCAGTATTCTTATCCATTAAGTGAATACCAAAGAGTTATATTTGGAGGCTCGTTGCAAAGTTCGGAACTATTAGCTGGAGATTATAGCGCTGATCAAGCATTGCAGTGGGTAACAAGTAATGGAAAGAGTGAATGCTTTGATCAAGAATTATTTGACTTTTGTAAAACAAAATTTAATTCAGCTGAAATTACATTAGGCTGGGTTTATGATTCCAGAAATAGATATCTTTTTGCAGATCGAGGGATGTCTCAAAGGCTTATTGCTAATGTTGCTATACCCGGAAGTGATGTCGAATATTATGGAATTAATTACAGTTACAAACAATATTTTGCTATCCCATTTCCATTTGTTAACTACTTAACTTTAATGGCAAAAGCGGATGTCGCATTTAATGATGCCTATGGCGATTCTATAGGAGTGCCTCCATATAAGAACTTCTTTGCAGGCGGTCCAGATACCATAAGAGGCTTTAAAGAGCATAGATTAGGGCCGAGAGATAATTTTGGAAATCCTTATGGAGGTAACCTTCTTGTTTCATCACAGGTGGAACTTATATTGCCAATGCCTCAAGATTGGGCAGCCAGAGCTAGATTTAGTTTATTTTTTGACATAGGAAATGTTTTTTCAACAAGCGAAATTAAATTCTATGATTATCAGGGCGAAGAAGTTGATTATGACTTTGATACTGGGAAACTAAAAAGATCGTTTGGTATTGCAGCTCAATGGCTTGCTCCAATGGGATTATTTAGATTTAGTTATGCCGTTCCTATGAACTATGATGAATCAACAGGAAATAGATTTGGTGACGAATTAGAGAGATTCCAATTTACAATTGGCGGTGCTTTCTAGACAATGGTTTTATTTAATTTAATAAAGGACAAATAAGATGAGATAAAATATTTATTTACAATGGCGGCGGTATTATTTTTGATCCAGCCTATTCAGGCACAAGATGCTGGACAGGCTAAAATAGGTGTTGTTGATATGAACAAGCTTATTAATGAGTCACCCCAAGCTCAAGATATGCAATCTGCAATTGAAGAAGAATTTGCACCCAGAGTTAGAGATATTACTGCTAAAGAATCTGCATTTAATACAGGACGTGAAAATTTAACTAAAGATAATTTAGCTTTAAGTAATGATGAAAGACAGAATGCTCAGCTTCAATTACAAAAAGACCAAAGAGAGTTAGAATATTTAGTTAAAAGCATACAAGAAGACCAGCAAAATCGTGCTGCAATTGAATCAAATAAAATACTTGTTGAGATTATCAATGAAGTCAATAAATTTGGAAGAGACAATGGTTATGATCTTATTATTAATGAGGGACGAATAAGTCAGAATACTATTTTGAATGGAGGGACTCTATACAAAGGAGCCTCTGTTGATATCACCAATGAAATTGCAAAGGTTTTAGAAAAAAACTTTCAAGATAAAAAATCGGGCGGCTAAGTTAATTAATAAAATTAACTAGGGAGACATTTTTGCCTGAGATTACAATCAATCTGGAAGAATTAGCCTCTAGATATGGTTGTGAACTTAGTGGAGACCCAAAAGTTCTAATCTCTAAAGTATCTTCACTAGAGGACGCTAATAGCAGTTCTATTGCTTTTTTATCAAATGATAAGTATAAGTCTTTTCTAAAAGACACAAACGCTGGCGCAGTGATTCTTAAAAATAAGGATCTTGAAAATTGTCCAACAGCAGCCTTGATTACTGATAATCCTTATTTAGCCTTTGCAAAAATTGCATCATACTTTGAAAAATCTAAAGACTTTGAGATAGGCTCTCATCCTTCTGCCGTAATTGAAGATTCAGCAACAGTACCGCCAAGTTGCTCAATTCAAGCAGGGGTATATATTGGAAAAGGTGCAAAACTTGGCAAGTCTGTTTTTATAGGTGCTAACGCTGTTATTGCTTCCAAATCATCGATTGGTGATAATTCGTGGATTGGACCTGGTGTAATGGTTCTGAATCAATCCACTATTGGTTCGAGAGCTATAATAAATTCAGGGGCTGTTATTGGTGCTGATGGTTTTGGGTTTTCAGAGGATGAAAATTCACAATGGGTTAAAGTTCCTCAAACTGGGTCTGTCAAAATTGGCAATGATGTAGAGATAGGAGCTAACACCACAATTGATCGAGGCACTATGACAGACACTCAATTAAAAAACGGTGTTAAATTAGATAATCTCATTCAGATAGGTCATAACGTAATTATTGGTGAACACACAGCAATTGTTGCTAATAGTCAAATAGCAGGCAGTTCAGTTATTGGAAAACATTGTAAAATAAGCGGCCAAGTGTCCATCACTGGCCATATTGAGATTGCAGATCATACAACTCTTACTGGCAGGACAGCTGTAATGAAATCAATAAAAGAACCAGGCGTTTATTCAAGCAATCTTTTTCCCCATCAAAAAACCTCCGTCTGGCAAAAAAACGTAGCAATATTTAGAAGCTTGAATAAATTAAAATCGATCATATCGAGTATCCAAAAAAAAGAAGATAATGAGTCTGATACATAAAACAGCCATAGTTTCTGAGAATGCAAATTTAGCTGATAATGTCAGTGTTGGCCCATATTCAATTATTGGTCCTGAGGTGACAATAGGGGAGAGCTCTGTTATTGATTCTCACGTTATTATAAAAGGCTCAACCACTATAGGCGAAGATAATCACATCTATTCATTCGTATCCATTGGAGATGATCCACAAGATAAAAAATTTGATAATGAAGACACAAAAGTTGAGATAGGCGATCGTAATACAATTAGGGAATATACCACTATAAATAAAGGTACCTCACAGGATGTTGGCATTACTCGTTTGGGCAATGATAATTGGATTATGGCTTATGTACATATTGCTCATGATTGTCAAATTAGTAATCATACAATATTTGCTAATAATACTACTTTAGGAGGACACGTAACTGTGGGTGATTTTGTTATTTTTGGGGGTTTTTCAGGAGCTCATCAATTTTGTAAAATAGGAAGTCATAGTTTTCTAGGAATGTATTCAGGCGTTGCCAGGGATTTACCACCCTATGTAGTAGTGATGGGGCAACCAGCAAAACCCAGAAGTATTAATATAGAAGGATTGAAAAGAAGAGATTTCACAGAAAAACAAATAAGAAATATAAAAAATGCATACAAATATTTGTATAAATCAGATTTAAGAATAGAGGAAGCAATAGAAAAAATCTCTTCTTTGACTGAGATCTCAGGTGAAGTAACGGTTATGATTGATTTTCTTAATCAATCTTCTAGAGGCATTGTTAGGTAGATTCTTAATAACAGTGTCTTATTTTGTAATAGTAGCAGGCGAACCTTCTGGAGATATTTTAGGGTGTGAGCTTATAAACGCACTAAAAAAAGATAATCCTGACCATAGGTTTGAAGGAATTGCTGGTCCACAGATGATTGAATCTGGTTGTATTCCTTGGTTTCATGTTTCAGAACTCTCCGTAATGGGTATCTTTGGTGTGTTGAGGCATTTACCTAGAATATTAAGAATTAGAAAAAAACTTTTGAAAAGGATCTTGGATGATCCACCTGATGCTTTTATAGGAATTGACTATCCAGATTTTAATTTAGGTTTAGAAAAAAAACTTAAAAAAAAGAATATAAAAACCATACATATGGTTGCTCCTAGTTTTTGGGCATGGAGAGAA
>Ga0206683_10003336_pt1 | contig 10662 bp, 7 predicted proteins | sample M280m12015metaG_FD_155483 | JGI IMG/M metagenome (GOLD analysis project Ga0206683, IMG submission 155483) | Ammonia-oxidizing marine archaeal communities from Monterey Bay, California, United States - M2 80m 12015 | ecosystem: Environmental > Aquatic > Marine > Intertidal zone | place: USA...
CAGTGACTGAAGCATCATCAAGATCCACTAATCTCAGATCAGTACCAGTATTTGATTTTACAACAGCAATCATTTGGGATGCCATTCCAGCATCTGGAACGGCAATTTTAATGCCATTAATTTTTTCAGATGCCACTGAAACACTTAGATTAGATTCTGTTGCTTGATGCATATCCTCAGCTATCCCATAGGTACCAACAACCTCTCCTGAAACTAATTTCGACAATAAATCAGATTTAATATCTTCACTGCCATAATTAATAAGAGCTTCAGTAAAAAAATAAACAGATGACGAGAAAGGGACTGGTGCAAGAGATCTTCCTAGTTCTTCAGCAATCACACAAAGTTCTAAATGACCTAAACCCAGCCCTTCATATGCCTCAGGAACCCTAATTCCAGTCCAACCAAGTTCGACAATTTTTTGCCACAGTTCTTTATCGCACTCCAACGCGTCGTCCATGACTGTCCGTGCATTTTTAAGTCCACCTTCCTTATCAAAGAATTTTTTTGCTTCATCTTGCAAAAATTTTTGGTCGTCTGAGAAATCTAAATTCATATTATAGTTATATAGTTTTAAGTTAAGGCTTATAATTCAAAGCCATATTAGAACATATAATTTAATACAATTTAACAAACAGACTCTTATTAGTACTTATGAACATGAAAATCTCAGCAACAAAAGATAGAGACTCTTATATCAACAAAAGCTCTAGCGGTTTGTTTCTCGGGGTTGTATTTGTTTTGTTGTTGATTGGGATCCTTGCTCTGTCATTATGGGTTAGTGAGCTTTCTAAAGCTTCTAGCAATGTTAACTCTAAAGTAGAATCTAGACTTTCAATATTAGAAGAACAACTTCAATTAGCTGATTCAACCTCTACTGACTTCCTATCCGACATTAATTCACAACTTCAATTTCTTGATAAGGAGATTAGGAAATTATGGGATTTAAGCAATAAGCGTAACAAAGTAAATATTGCTAAACTCACTCAAGATGTCACCAAGCACTCAACTGCTTTAAAAGAGATAGCAATGACCCAAACAAATGACCAAATCAATATAAATGCTATTAACATTGAATCTCAAAAATTGAGAGATTTGATTGACGAGCTCTCTCAAGCAAGCAAAGAAAATCTCAATGTGCAGAATAAAATTGCAGAGTTAAATAAGAGCGTTTTATTGCTTGAAGAAACCATTCAAGCATTTGATTCATATAGAAGACAAAACAATGAAATGCTTCAAGAGATGCAATTACAAATTTCTAGCATCGAAACGCAAACATCTCCACAAAGTTAATTTTGACTTTTGAGTAAAAAGTTTGGGATTTCGCTAAAAAACAGGTATATTTTTACTAAACATTCTTCACATTGGAGGGGGAAACCATGAAGAGACTATTAAGCATATTAACTATTGTTGCTTTTGCAGCATCACCTAGCATCACTATTGCTCAAGATTCTGAGCTTGTTCTTGAAGAAGTTGTAGTGACAGCAACTAAAAAAGAGGAAAATGTTCAGGATATTGCTCAAACTGTAAATGCAGTTTCTGGCAGCACACTGGATAATTATCAAATTAGAGATCTTAGTGAATTAGCTCAAGTTGTATCAGGTGTTGAATTCACGCAAATCGATCCAAGGAGATCTACTATTATCATGCGTGGTCAAAAAATGGATCCTGATGGCGGAAATGATCAACCTATTCAGGGTTACATTGATGAGGTTCCTCTTCGAGCAGGAGAGATGTTCCTTCAAATGTATGATACTGAACGTGTTGAAGTTTTAAAAGGTGCACAAGGTACTCTGCAAGGCGTTGTTAGTTCAGGCGGGGCATTACAAATTTATACTCGATCAGCACAAGTTGGAAGTGGTGAGAGAAATGGATATGTTAAAACTACTTGGGCAGATAACATGACCTCAATTCTTGAAGCTGCCAGTGATTTACATTTCTCTGATACCTTATCCATGAGAGTTGCTGGGGTGATGAATAATAATGACGGCAAGGAAGTTAGGAATATTAGAACTGCAGTTAATGAGTCTCATAGTTATGATTCTGGCAGAATGAGCCTTACTTGGGAGCCATCAGATGAGCTTTCTGTTCGATTTAAATATCAAAATATGGAAGTAAATTCTATTTATCCTCAGCCAGTTGCTGGAAGCAATGGAACTTTCCCTTTTGATGCATTTGCATTTGTTGCTGGTGCCTCAAATCCATTCTTTCCTCCTGTGAATGTTAACTATGCTGGAGCTGCTGATGCATGGGTTTCTACCATTGGAACTTTAGCTGGGGCTGCTGCTGCAGGCCAATTAGCATTCTTACATAGGCCAAGTTATTCAGATATTCCTGCTGATGGGTTAAAGCCAGAAGCTGGAGTAGCTTTGCATTACCAAAATCCAAGACAAAATACGAGTGCTGAAGTACATAATTTAATGATTGATTACGACATGGGTAGCCATGCACTAGCTTTAAGATGGTCAGATTCTCAGAGTGACTCTATGGGCCTTATTGATAGAGATTATGCTGGAGCCTATACCTATGGATATCCTCAAGAAGTTAGAACCAATACAGGTATTGAAACATTTGAGATGAGGATCTCTAATCAAGATAGCGATAAGGTTGAGTATACAATTGGCTTCTTTTCAAGGGATTCACAAACATATACTGATGCAGATTTAGATGTATCAATGGATAATTATGAAGTTGCTCCACATATATTTAAACCGCTTGTCGGGTTTGAATACAAAACACCGCATCAAGCATGTCTTGCTGAAAAAGCAAGCCCAGGCTTGTTTGCAGCTAAACCAGTTGTAACTACATGTATGGGCATTCCATTGGATAATAAAACCGAAGCTTATTTTGCAAACTTTAAATACAACATGAGTGATAGAACTTTTATCCAATTCGGCTTTAGAGAGCAAGAAATGATTGGCTACAGAGCTCAGAATTTATATCTCCCAGTTACCGCTCTTGTAACTCAAGCTTCAGGTGGGGGAATGACAATTCCAAGAATTCCAGTTAGTTTACAAAACTCTAATAATGATTCAACCACTGGAAGTATAAAGCTAGGACATTATTTAAATGATGATGTCATGATCTATTATGCTATGGAAAGTGGTTACAGAAGCCCTGGAGCTACTATTTCTCCAGTTGCAATCAATCCTTCATTAATCACATTTGAAGAAGAAGAAAGTGATATGACTGAGATTGGTATGAAGGGTACTTTCATGGATGGCAGATTAAGACTGAATGCTGCTTATTATGACTATTCCTTTGATGGCTATCAAACCAAGTGGGATAACATCTCAGCAAGAGTTTATAGCGCAGCAGGCCCAGGACTTGTTCAGCAGGTTCAAGGTGGTGTCTTTAACAATAACGATGCCTCCATTTCAGGTATTGATCTTGAGTATGCATATGTTGTTAATGCTGATCTTACATTGGGTGGAAGCTACACTTCTACTGATAGCGAGTATGATGCAGGTTCTATAGGTTATGCTAATGATCCTTCATATTCAGGAATGACAGCTGCAACTAGAGATGTGAGTGGACAAAGAGTTAATGATGATGCTGAATCATCCCTTACTTTTTACTTAGATCACACTGTGCCGGCTTACTGGGGTGGTGAGAGATATACTAGGTATAACGTTAGCTGGAGAGATGAGCGTACAAGCGCAATTAACCCGGACCTTAAAATTAAAGCTCTTTATCTAGCTAATATTATTGTTGGATGGAGATCTTCTGATGAAGTATGGGATGCAAGCTTCTTTGTGAAGAACATTACAGATGATGTTGATCTGTCACATATTCAAGCTTATTATTCAGACTATCACTTGCCTGGCGGTGGAAGCTTACCATCTAAGTTTTATGCAGCTAATACAAACATGGGAAGACAGTTAGGAGCCCAGCTCGTATATAATTTCTAGGAAGTTGGTCTAATATCACTTTTAAAGCGGCAACTTAGGTTGCCGTTTTTTTTAGCAATAATTTATATGCAAAAAATATTTTTCTTCCTGGCATTGACTACTAATTTGTTATTTGCAAATCAAAGCCAAGTCTATGTGAATGAAGATAGGGAGCCTTGCAGTGCCTATGTTCCAAACAAAATACCATTATTTGGCGATTTGCATGTTCATACCACTCTATCACTTGATGCCAATACACAAGGGACATTAAACACCCCTGATGATGCGTATAGATATGCAAAAGGACAACCACTTTATTTACAGCCCTATAATAAAGACAAAACAAGCTCAAGAAGTTCAAAATTAAATCAAGCATTAGATTTTGCAGCTGTAACTGATCACGCAGAACTTCTTGGCGAGGTTAGGTTGTGCTTAGATCCACAAAGCGCAAAGTACAATGGTTTTCAATGTAGGGCGTATAGAGGTTTTCCAAAGCTGTCATATTTCTTTATGAATGCAAAAGCTAGCATGCGCAAGCCTTTGGGAATGTGTGGAGATTCAAGAGAGATATGTCTAGAGGCTGCTGAGAAACCATGGCAAGAAATTATCCAAGCAGCAGAAGAGCATTATGACAGAACTGAGACTTGTAAATTTTCAACCTTTGTCGGTTATGAGTGGACTGGCGCAGCATACTCAGGAAATAATCTACATAGAAATATTATATTTGAGACCTCAAATGTTCCTTATCAGCCAATCAGCTTCTATGAAGCACCCACCCGAGCTGAGCTGTGGGAGCAGCTCGATCATGAATGCTCAAAAGATTGCAGTTATATGGTTATTCCTCATAATTCAAATCTTAGCAATGGATTTATGTTTGAAAAACCAAATCAAGATGAGATTTATCTTCAGAATAAAAGAGAGCCTTTGGTTGAAATTTTTCAACACAAGGGAAGTTCTGAATGTGCAATTGATTCAAATGATCCTTTATGCAGTTTTGAACAATTACCCTACAAAGATTTTAAATCAAAATTTAGTAGGAATTTTTCACTCTCTCCAAAATCTAGTTTTATTCGGGATGCATTAAATCAGGGATTGCTTATTCAATCAAAAGAAAGTATTAATCCTTTCAAGTTTGGATTTATAGGGAGCACAGACACTCACTTAGGTACACCTGGATTAGTTGATGAAGAGGTATTTCAAGGCCACGGTGGAGCTGGAAAATCATTTCGAACATCTATTCCAGAAGGCCTCCCAGATGATATTGAATTTAATCCAGGAGGTTTAGCTGTTGTTTGGGCTGAGGAAAATAGCCGAACATCTATTTTTAATGCTCTTAAACGGAAGGAGGTATATGGAACCTCAGGGCCAAGATTCATAGTTAGATTTTTTTTAGGAGAGGGTTTAGATGATGATCTTTGCAGTCAACCAGAAGCAATTTCAAGCGCCTATATAAATGGTGTTCCTATGGGTGCCACATCTCAAGCTAATCTTATCAATAGAGCTAGACTATTTATTTCTGCTTCAGCAGATCAATCATTGAACGATCAGTTCATTGAAAAATTGCAAGTGGTGAAAGGTACAATTGTTGATGGTGAAGTTATCACTTCAGTTCATGATGTTGTGACTCACGAACCCACTGATCTTGATTTAAATTCTTGCAAAGTAATTGGTACTGGAGTCCGTACAATGTGTACTGTATGGGATGATCCTAGCTTTAAACATGGCGATGAAGCTTATTACTATGTAAGAATTATCGCAAACAAGACTTGTCGTTGGTCACATGATCTATGCTTGAAAAATTCTGAGTACTGCGAAGGCAACAATTCAAATGTCCCAAAGTTTATTCAAGAAAGGGCATGGACATCACCCATATGGCTTGAAAACTCCTCAGATATTTGACACAGGCTAAAGATTTATGTTCCATTAGGTTATGAATAAATTAGCACTTCAATTATTTTTAGTCTTAGCTTTTATTCCTATAGCTATATTGATAAGCTCCATAATTATTACTTTAGCTCCACTATATTGCTGGGGTCTTGCAATTAATGCATATCGTTTTGGTAACACTAAAGAGTTATATTTCTGGTTAGCAATGGGAGTAGTTGCCTTTTTCTTAGCATTATTTGTTCTAGGAGTTTTATAAATGTTAAAAGCACTCATTCTTTTTTCAGCAGCTTGTTTATTTATAATTGGTTGTTATGTAATGTTTAAACCAGATCTTAGTAATCTGGGATTTATTCCAGTTGTTGCTTCCAACCCTGAGACTGCTTCTGAATTTAGATCTTTGTTTGCAGGCTCCTTTATTGCATATGGCTATCTCTTAGTGCGCTTTACATTTTCCTTTAACTCAATCTCTATTGCACAAACCATTGCATACATTATGGGTTTTATTGCCTTTGGTAGAATTGTGAGTTTCTTTTACGAAGGTTTGAATTCATTTGGCTTATTTGTATTTTTTGGTGAAGTATTTTTAGTGATAGTTCTGATAATAGCTCATCGTAAAAGAAAAAACGAAATCCCTTATTTTTAGCTTTCATTGTTTATATAAAACTTCTTAACATTTACTAATTCTGTAATATAATTCTTTCTCTTTCTGGGGATGTGGTGGAACTGGTAGACACGCTTGGCTTAGAACCAAGTGCCGAAAGGCGTGGGGGTTCGACTCCCTCCATCCCTACCAACTATTTTTATAACTTTTAAGTATAATAAAGTCTGCTAAGGGCCTCCTAAATTATGAAAGACTCAAATCATCTATTAAATGATCAACAAGTCATACAAAGGATTTTTGATCACATTGATAACAATACAACTGATCTTGGTGATGAGACTTGGAAGGAGCCAGTCGAGAATTATTTTTCTCAAGAAAGGTTTAATCAAGAAATTCAATTACTAAGAAGATTGCCAGTGCCTTTTTGCCCTTCTGCAGCTCTTCCTGAAAAAGGCAGCTATGTTGCTAGGCAGGCATCTGGAACACCATTATTAACAGTTAGAGGTTCCGATGGTGAGGTAAGGTCTTTTATTAATGCCTGTAGGCACAGAGGCATGCAAGTTGCGCAAGGAATAGGTTGTTCTAACAAAGCATTTGTTTGCCCATATCATGCATGGTCTTATAGCCAAGATGGAAAATTAAAAAATATTCCTGGCGATGAAGCCTTTCCTGACTTCAATAAGAGTGATAATGGGCTTGTGCAAGTCGATTCAGTTGAGAGAGGGGGGATTGTGTATGTTCAGCAAGAAGGCTCAATAGTTAAGGATTTTGTCGATAATGCTTTGGATTACTTTCAACCTGAGCAAAAGATGTTTGATCATGGAGAGGTGGATGATAAAACCAATTGGAAGCTGTTAACTGAAACTCTTCTTGAGGGTTATCACATTAAATCATTACATAAAAAGACTTTTTTTCCATATGGTCTAGATAATATCAATTTGGTAGAAACTTTTGGTCCTAATTCCAGAGTTATCTTTCCTTTTAGGCGCATAGAGAACCTAAGGGAATTAAAACCTGAGGATAGAAAAATAGATGGAACAGTGACTAAGGTTTACCATCTTTTTCCAAATGCTAGTGTTTCAATGCTATCAAAACATTCAAATCTGACTGTGATGGAGCCAGTTGCACCTAATGAAGTTAAAACAATCACATATTCAATGGTCAATTTGCACAGCTCTGGCAAGATAATCTCCAATGAAGATGCCCAGAAAGATTTAAAGTTTGTGAATGAGCAAGGTCAAAGCGAGGATAGAGAAGCTGCCCGAGCAATCTTTGAAACAGTAACGGCAAAAGCAAATTCACATCTAACATTCGGATATTTTGAGAAGGCAATAGTTAATTTTCATCAACATTTAACTAAAATGCTATAGGTCTTTTTATTGATTTCTGGCTAACTATTCATTCACGATTTTCATTAATGTAACTTTCCTAAAGCTTTGTTATATTAGCTGTATGAAAAAATTACTCATATCAATTATTGCAGTTTCCTTTCTCTTTTCTTGTGCAGAGAATAATTCATATTTTTCAAGATTGCTTAATGCAGACTCAGAAAATGAATCATGGCTGCTCCATGGTAGAACTTATGATGAATCACGATTTAGCCCACTTTCAGATATTAACGATTCAAATGTCAATCAGCTTGGTTTGTCATGGTCATTTGAAACAGGGACTAATCGAGGTCATGAAACTACTCCTATTGTGGTTGATGGCATCATGTTTATTACTGCGCCATGGAGTGTAGTTTTTGCTTTAGATGCAAAGACTGGTAAACAAATTTGGTCATTTGACCCTGAGGCTGATAAAGCCTGGGCAAGAAATGCTTGTTGTGATGTTGTAAATAGAGGAGTTGCTGTTTGGGGCGATCAAGTTGTTTTTGCAACAATTGATGGTCGTTTAATTTCACTTAACAAAGAATCTGGAGCCTTAAACTGGGATGTTTTAACAATTGATAAATCAAAGCCATACACAATTACAGGCGCACCAAGAATCATAGATGGTAAAATTATAATAGGTAATGGCGGTGGTGAGTTTGGAGTTAGGGGCTATATTTCTGCCTATGATGTTGAAGATGGCTCCATGTTATGGAGATTTTTTACTGTCCCTGGAAATCCTGATGAACCTTTTGAATCAGAAGCCTTGGCTAAAGCAGCGGAAACATGGTCTGGAGGCAAATGGTGGGAAATTGGTGGTGGAGGAACTGTGTGGGACTCTATGGCATATGATCCAGAATTAAATCTTTTGTATATAGGAACAGGGAATGGTTCTCCATGGAATAGGTATGTTCGAAGTCCTGGTGGCGGAGATAATTTATATCTTTCATCTATCGTTGCCATTAATCCTGATAACGGTGAATATGTCTGGCATTATCAAACCACTCCGGGAGATACTTGGGATTATACTGCTACGCAGCACATGATTCTTGCCGACATAGAAATTGATGGCCAGCAAAGAAAAGTCATCATGCAGGCTCCAAAAAATGGCTTTTTTTATGTAATAGATAGAATATCGGGTGAGTTTATTTCAGCAAATAATTTTGTACCAACAAATTGGGCTTCTCATGTAGATCCAGAGTCTGGAAGACCGGTAGAGATCATGGAAACCAATCATAAATTACAACCAGCGTTAACCACACCTGGGCCTCTAGGTGGTCACAATTGGCATCCAATGTCCTATAGCCCACAAACTGGTTTGGTATATATTCCAGCCCAAGAAACAATATTTATCTACTCCACAGATAATGAATTTGAATATAATCCAGACACTTGGAATTTAGCCAATCAGATTGAAATGAGTTATCTTCCAAAAGATCCGGATGAGCTAGCTATGGTTGATGCGGCGACGGTTGGCTATTTGCTTGCTTGGGATCCAAAAGAGCAAAAAGAAGTTTGGCGAGCACAATATAAAAGACCATGGAGTGGAGGCGTTCTTTCAACTGATGGAAATTTAGTTTTTCAAGGAACATCAGATGGAAGGTTTGTAGCATATGCAGCAGATTCTGGTGACTTGCTCTGGAGTGTTGATACTGGACAGGGGATTGTAGCACCTCCAATAACTTACAAGATTGAAGGGAAGCAATTCATTGCAGTTCAAGTTGGTTATGGTGGTGCCTACGCATTGATGGGTGGGCTTGAGTCGCCGAATGAAAATCCATCTAGAGATGGTAGAATGATGATTTTTGAAATCGGCGGGACTCAACTTGAGGAGCCAGTTGCAACAATTGCTAAATTAAATCCTACCATTTTTGAATTAAATTCAGATGCCTTGGTAATTGCTCGAGGTGAATATGAGTATCATGAACATTGTCAATTTTGCCATGGAGCAGGTGTTATTGGCGGGGGAGTCTTAACTGACTTAAGGATGCTTGATGCACAAGGCCATGCTTCATTTTTAGGAAGTGTCTTGGGTGGAATTCATGGAAGTGGCATGGCTTCATTTAAGGACGTGCTCAATGTAGAGCAAGCCCAGCAAATTCAAGAATATATCAAACATCAAACTGTTTTAACTGGCTTAGCCACTGCTACGGAGCAATAAAATATTATCAAGGGTAGTGTATTCATGAAAGATTATGATTTTATTATTTTAGGCGCCGGTTCAGCTGGCTGTGTTTTGGCTAACAGATTGAGCAAAGATCCAAATACATCAGTATGCTTGATTGAGGCTGGCTCAAAGGATAATGATCCAAGATTGCATGTGCCTATTGGCTTTGCTTTTGGGATGACACAAAGCAAGTATAGTTGGTCCTTTGACACGGTTCCACAACAAGAATTTGGAAAAGTTACAGTAACTGAACCAGAATCACTGGTAGTAGATTCTGCCGGCGGTACTCATAAAATGGCAAGTGAAAGCCAAGAACATAGAAAAGGCTTCCAACCGAGAGGAAAAACCTTAGGTGGTTCAAGCTCAATAAATGCAATGTTATATGTAAGAGGCCATCGTTGGGATTATGATCACTGGTCTGAGCTTGGCAATGAGGGGTGGTCGTATGATGAAGTATTACCATATTTTAAAAAAGCAGAACACAATGAGATTCATAACAATGAATATCATGGTCAAAATGGCCCACTAAATGTTTGTAATATTGCTCATCAGCCAGAATCATGTAAATCTTTTGTTGAGGCTGGTTCGAAGTTATTTAACTTTAATGACGATTTTAATGGGGCTGAGCAAGAAGGCTTCGGTTATTATCAAACAACTCAAATTAATGGTAAAAGGTGTAGCGCAGCCAAAGCCTATCTTGTACCAGCGCTAGACAGAGATAACCTTACTGTAATGACCGATACTCAA
>Ga0206683_10003337_pt1 | contig 10661 bp, 10 predicted proteins | sample M280m12015metaG_FD_155483 | JGI IMG/M metagenome (GOLD analysis project Ga0206683, IMG submission 155483) | Ammonia-oxidizing marine archaeal communities from Monterey Bay, California, United States - M2 80m 12015 | ecosystem: Environmental > Aquatic > Marine > Intertidal zone | place: USA...
ATTATTCCTATTCTATTTTCTTATGTAACTAACTAGTAGTTACGCGCGCCACTATACTTATGTTGTCTCAATTATCAACCCATAATTCATAAAACTTTCTTTACAATTAAATATGATAGCTAGAGTTTGTCATTAGCTTAGCAACCTTAGACATTAAGTCTTTAATCTCATCAGGCAATATTTCTGCTCCAGCTTCTAAAGCATCATGACTATGCTGCTCTTCATCAATTCTCATCTTTTCAATTACAGCTTTTGTTTTGAGATCTTTTTTTGATAACTTATCTAAATGGCCATCTAGGTGCTTTACAACTTGCTCTTCAGTCTCGTGAACGAAACCAAGACTCCAATTATCTCCAATTAGTCCTGCTATTGCTCCTATACTAAATGACATGCCATACCAAATTGGATTTAAGATGCTTGGTTGATTATTAAGCTCTTCTAATCTCTTATTGCACCAAGATAAATGATCGAGTTCTTCAGAAGCAGCCTGTTCCATTTTAGTTCTGGTATCACCAAGTTTAGCTGTAAGCGCTTGACCTCTGTAAAGGGCTTGAGCACATACCTCGCCAGAATGATTAACCCGCATAAGCCCAGCAGAATGATTTTTTTCAAACTCATTTAAAGAGTCTTGTTTAATTTTATAAGCCGGGTAAGGCCTGGATTCAGTTTGATAATTCTGGGTTGAGTATTTCAATCCCTTATCAACTTCATTTATCACTAAATCTATTAAGTTCAATTTCTCTCTCTTTCAATGGCTCTGTAACCAATATCATTTCTGTAAAAACAGTCTTTCCATACAATGCTTGAGATCGCATCATAAGCCTTTTTTTGTGCCAACGAAACAGAATCACCTAAAGCCGTTACACAAAGAACCCGACCTCCACTAGATTTAATGCTCCCTTCTTCATAAGTAGTTCCTGCATGAAATACTTTAAGATCTTCAGACTCTTCAGTTATTCCCTTAATAACATTTCCTTTCTCATAGGCGAAAGGGTACCCTCCAGAAGCCATAACTACTCCTAAAGATTTCCTTTCATCCCAATCTAATTTCTCATCTGATAATTCTTTCTTACAAGCCTTTAAGCATAATTGGGCTAAGTCAGTTTTTAGACGCATCATGATGGGTTGAGTTTCAGGATCTCCAAACCGACAATTAAATTCTAGGACTTTGATTTGATCATTAGCATCAACCATAATTCCTGCGTAAAGAAATCCGCAATAATTAGTGCCTTCGGATTTAAGGCCTTCAATAGTTGGGTGTATTACTTCTTGTAGAATTTTTTCATGTATAGGTCTCGTGACTACTGGAGCAGGAGAATAAGCTCCCATGCCTCCAGTATTAGGCCCTAGATCTCCTTCATCTCTAGCTTTATGGTCTTGCGAAGAAGCAAAAGGAATTACTGTATTACCATCTGTTAAGACTATAAAGCTGGCTTCTTCACCTTCTAGGTATTCTTCAACTACAATTTTAGAACCAGCTTCACCAAAGGTTTTAGACTCTAATGATTGATTGACAGCTTCTATTGCTTGATCGACATTAAAAGCTACAGTTACACCCTTACCAGCAGCTAGCCCGTCAGCCTTTATTACTATTGGGAAGCTCTGTTCTTTAATATAACTAATGGCTTTTTTCGAATCAGTGAAAGTTTCATAACTAGCTGTAGGAATGTTGTGTCTTATCAGGAAGTCTTTCATGAATTCTTTAGAACCTTCTAATCTCGCTGCATCTTTTGAAGGCCCAAAACACAAAAGACCTTCTTCTTGGAATTTATCAGTTATTCCTTCCACTAAAGGGTCTTCAGGCCCCACTATGGTTAGATCAACACCTTCTCTTTTTACAAAAGCAGATAACTTCTCTATATCATTTGCTTCTATATCTATATTTTTAATCAATTCTTCAATCTCAGTTCCTCCATTTCCAGGAGCAACAAAAACGTTAGTTACCATATTACTTTTAGATAATTTCCAGGCTAGAGCGTGTTCTCTTCCGCCACCACCTACAACAAGAACCTTCATAGTTTGATTTAATGTCTAAAGTGCCTAATGCCAGTAAAGATCATAGCCATATCAGCTTCATCTGCTGCTTGAATAACTTCATCATCTTTCACTGAACCTCCAGGCTGGATTACAGAAGTTATCCCGATTTCTGCCGCAGCATCAATACCATCCCTAAAAGGGAAAAATGCATCTGAAGCCATGGTGCATCCTTCAGTTTTAAATCCTCTTTCTGTAGCCTTAGAGGCAGCTATCTTGGCACTGTCAATTCTGCTCATTTGCCCAGCACCAATACCTATTGTTTGATTCTCTTTTGTATACACAATTGCGTTTGATTTAACAAATTTACAAACTTTCCAGGCAAATAAACAGTTTTGGATTTCTATCTCTGAAGGTACTCTTTTTGAAACAATCTTAAGATCATCTTTTGTAACAATTCCATTATCTGTTTCTTGAACCAACATTCCGTCAGTAACACTGAGGAATTTATATCCTTTTTCTTGGGTGCTCAGTTCTTCAGAATTTAAAACCCTTACATTCTCTTTAACCTTGGTTATATTAAGAGCTTCATCTGTTACTCCAGGAGAAATTATTACTTCTACAAATTGATTATTAATAATTCTTTCGGCAAGTTCTTTATCTAGTTCTCTGTTGAGAGCAATAATGCCACCAAAGGCAGACGTAGGATCAGATGCAAAGGCTTTTTCATAAGCTAGGAGAATATCTTTATCTGTTGCTATACCACAAGGGTTTGCGTGTTTTACAATTACACAAGCTGGTTCTTTAAAAGCTTTAACGCATTCGAGTGCTGCGTCGGTATCAGCTATATTATTATAAGAAAGCTGTTTGCCTTGAAGTTGAGCTGCATTTCCAACTCCATTACCTTTCTTGGTGTCGTCAATATAGAAAGCTGCTTTTTGATGCGGATTTTCTCCATATCTCATTACTTCTTTTTTAATAAATTTAGCAAAGATACGATCAGGAAATTCATCCTCAGTAAGAGACGATAAATAGCCAGAAATGACTGTATCGTAATTAGCTGTGTGACTGAACGCTTTGGCGGCTAGTAAGCTTCTATTCTCTTGAGAAATAGAACCTTTGTTTAACTTCATCTCTTCAAGTATTAGAGGGTAGTCGTTCGGATCTACCACAACTCCAACATGTTTATTATTCTTTGCAGCTGATCTGAGCATGCTAGGGCCACCAATATCAATATTCTCGATAGCAATTTCTAGTGTAGTTTCAGGTTTCGAAATGGTTTCTGCGAATGGATATAGATTAACGATGACAAGATCTATTTCCTTTATATTGTTTTCTTTCATAACCTCCTGGTCTACATCTCTTCTTGCTAAGATACCTCCATGGACTTTAGGGTGGAGGGTCTTAACTCTTCCGTCCATCATTTCAGGGAAGCCCGTAAAATCACTTATATCTATTGCCTTTACATCTGCATCAAGAAGAGACTTTAGAGTTCCTCCTGTGGATATAATTTCTACCTGATATTCGTTAGAAAGAACTGAGCATAATTCCACAACGCCTTCCTTGTTGGAAACGCTGACTAGTGCTCGTTTAATTTTAGGGTTGGCAGTTTGACCCATTTATTTCCTAAAGTAATTTATATGCTTTAAGTTTTGTTCGGAGGGTACCTCTATTGATTCCAAGCATTTCACTAGCTCTTGTTTGGTTGTCATCGCATTGTTGCATAACAATTTCTAACAAAGATGATTCAACTTCCTTAAGGACCATGTTGTAAACATCATTAGGAGATTCTCCGTCTAACTGCTGAAAGTACTTGCGCATACTTTTAGAAACTTGATAACTTAGCTTTTCACCTTCGCCATTAAATTTCTTTTTTTTGTTTGCAGTCATGTGATAAAAAGTTGGACAATATTATTTTTTTAAATAGGACTGTTGATAATACCCAACATAATTTTTCTTTCAAGGAGTTTAATACTTAAAATTATTAATTATTTTATTGAACAATCATATCCATTCATAAGCTGACCCAATTTAATTTAATGTTTTAATATATACCTGTTAAATATGAAAATGAACTTAACAAGAAGTTTTACAGATCAGGAGTTTTCTTTAAACAAGAAGTTAGATTTAGAAAAGCAATCTTCTCATCATCTTCTAAAAGTCCTTAGAAAAAAAGAAGGTGATGAATTAGTGTTATTTGATGGAAAAGGCAATTCATGTTTGGGAGTTATTTCCAAAATCCATAGGTCAAAGATCGAATTAGATGTAATTGATATGTTTAAAAAATCTCTCAGGTCTGGCGTAGAGATAAACTTAGGCCAATCCCTGATAAAGAATGATCCGTTCAACCTTATTATTCAGAAGGCAACAGAATTGGGAGTAACTTCTCTTCATCCTTTAATTACTGATCGATCTGTAGTAAAAATAAAAATGACAAAGAATAGAAGTTTAAGATGGAATTTAATTGCAAGAGGGGCTTGTGAGCAGTGCGGTGAGAATTGGTTACCCACTATTGAGGATCCCATAAAATTAGATAGATGGGCTTCAAATGTAAAATCAAAAATTAAGATAGTTCTTTACCCTAATGCAGATAACAAAATTTCTGATTTTGAATATAAAGATTCGGTTTCTCTAGCCATAGGGCCTGAAGGAGATTTCAGTGATTATGAAGTTGATTCTTTAACTGAGAAAGGTTTTATTCCTGTTAGTATAGGTAAGAGAATTTTGCGGGCAGAAACAGCAGCTATTTCTGCTATAAGCTCAGTGAGATTTAGTGCAAAAGAATTTTAATTAGATTTATATTTTTATTTTATGAAGTTAGGCATAGTAATGGATCCGATAGAGTCCATTAATTTCAAAAAGGATAGCACTTTAGCCATGATGCTAGAAGCCCAATCAAGAGAGTATCAGCTCTTTTACATCACACCAGATTCGTTGTATATAAATGAGAGAGGTGCATTTGCTATAGCAAAATTAATAAATGTTAAGAATGATCCAACTGGATGGTTTGATTTTAAAGAAGAGATACAAATTAGATTATCTGAATTAGATGTAATATTTATGAGACAAGATCCTCCATTTAATTCAAATTTCATATACAACACATACGTATTAGAGTCTGCCGAAAAAGAAGGTGTGTTGGTTGTAAATAAACCGGAAAGTCTTAGGGATTGCAATGAAAAAGTTTTCGCTACTGAGTTTCCTGAATGCTGTACTCCATTTCTAGTAACAAGCAATCCAGATTTATTAAAATCTTTTATAGAAGATCATAGAGATACTGTAATAAAACCTTTAGATGGGATGGGCGGTTCTTCGATATTTAGATTGAGAAATTCAGATCCTAATTTAAATGTGATCCTTGAAACAATAACTGAGTCTTTTACTACAAAAGTGATGATACAAACATTCATACCAGAAATAGTTGATGGTGATAAAAGAATTCTCTTAATTAATGGAAAGCCAATGAATGCGGCCGTTGCCAGAGTTCCTGCAGAAGGTGAGCTTAGAGGAAATTTAGCAGCAGGAGCTTCAGCAGTTGCAAGATCACTAACTGAAAAAGACTTATGGATATGTGAACAAGTTGGACCCAGACTAAAAGACTTAGGCCTAGTACTTGTGGGATTAGACATCATTGGAGATTATTTAACGGAAATAAATGTCACTAGCCCCACTTGTTTTAGGGAATATGAAAGTCTATGCGATATTGATGTTGCGTTTAACTTTCTAGAGGCAGTAGAAGGTTTGCTTAAATGATCGAAGAGTCAGGTGTAGTTATGGCTTTTGATTATGGATTAAGAAATATAGGAATAGCTATAGGTCAAAATATAACTAAGAGTGCTTCAACTTTCTATGCCATTAAAGCTAAAGAAGGAGAGCCTGACTGGACGAAATTAGATTCCATAGTTGACGAATGGGAACCGACTTTATTTGTTGTTGGAGATCCTTTTAATATGGATGGGACAAAAAGTGAGTTTCAAAAAAGAATCTTTAAGTTTTCTACAGAATTAAAGAATCGATATGAGATTAGATTGCATATGATGGACGAAAGGCTAACAACTAAAGAAGCCAAAGAAAGGATTAAGGCTGAATCCAGTGGGCTGAAAGAATCAGCTAATAAACACAGCATTTCTGCTCAAATTATTTTAGAAGACTGGTTTAGGAGTATGAATTGATGGCCGGCTCTATTCCTCAAGATTTTATAAGGGAGATTGTTGACACAACTGACATTGTCTCTTTAATTGATGGATATTTGCCACTTAAAAGAAAAGGTAAGGACCATTGGGGAATATGTCCTTTTTGTGATGATGGTAAGAATCCTTCCTTTAGCGTTAGCGAACAAAAACAATTCTTCTATTGTTTTAAGTGCAGAGCAACAGGAAATGTAATTGGTTTTTTACAATCCCATCAAGGTTTTGATTTTGTTGAATCTATTGAAGCTCTAGCTAGTAAAGCTGGTCTAGAAGTCCCTTATGAATCAAGCCAAACACCGAATAAAGAAAGAGATCCATTATTAGATTGCATGAAGGCTGCTAGCGAAATTTTTGAAAAGAATTTAAACGAAAATGATTCTGCAGAGAAGACTAGAAAATACATAAGGCAAGAAAGAAAAATTTCGCCTGAAATCTGTAAAAAATACTCTATAGGTTATTCACTAAATTCTTGGGATTCTTTAAGCGAACAATTAAAAAAGAAAGGTTTTTCAGAGGAAATATTAATTAAAGCAGGTTTAGCTAAGAAAAATAAAGAAGCTAAATTGTTTGATGTATTTAGGGACAGATTAATGTTTCCTATCAAAGACAGGAAAGGAAGAGTAGTTGGTTTTGGAGGTAGGGTGATGAACCCTGATGACCAACCAAAATATTTAAATACTGGTGACACACCTATCTTTCAAAAAGGAAAAGAACTCTATGGCTTATTTGAGGCACTAGAGGTTAGAAGAGATCTAAATAAATTATTTGTGGTTGAAGGCTACATGGATACAGTTGCAATGTCCGAGCATGGTCTAAGAAACTCGGTGGCAACTTTAGGTATAGCAACAAATAGATTTCACGTTCAAAAATTATTACAACTCGTTAACGAGATAATTTTTTGTTTTGATGGAGATGATGCGGGTAGAGGCGCAGCTTGGGGGGCATTAAAAAATGTTCTACCAGCTGTTATAGACGGCACAGAAATAAAATTTTTATTTTTACCAGAAGGAGAAGACCCAGCCAGTTTGCTTGAAAAAGAAAGCGTTGAAGACTTTAAGAAAAGGATAAATGAAGCAAAATTATTGTCTGAATATTTTATAGAGAAATTAACACAAACGTTTGATGTAACTTCGCTAGAAAAGAAGGCTTCTTTAGCCTCTAAAGCTATGGGGCATTTATCTTCAATGCAAGAGAGTTCGATTAAAAAACTGTTAGAGAGTGAAGTCTCAAGTATTACTGGACTAGATAAAGATGACATAAAGACACACAGCCAATCTTCAAGTTATAAAAGAAAATCTTCTAGAATTAAGAAAGACGCAACCGAAACTAAAGAAGAAAGAGTTTTTCAGCAAACAGGTTTAGGTTCTAAGATCCTTAATGTAATTCTTGCCTATCCTTTTTTAGCTTCAGAAATAAAAAACTTAGAAAGATTCGAAGGATTTAGAGAGCCTGAAGTTGGATTGATGATAGAGGTTGCTAAGTACTTTTTATCTGATCCAAAATTAGGAATATCTGATTTATTAAGTAATATTGATCCAGATTCTGCTTCATTTATAGGAACTTTAATCTCCACAAGCCCGACCATAGAAGAAAAGAATGCTTTGGCGTATTTAGAAGACTGTTTATCTTTGTTAAAAAAATCAGATTCGATCTCTAGAATAATCGAGCTAAAAGAAGTCTATAAGAACAAAGGTCTCTCTGATGATGAAACTTTTGAACTTCAACAACATTTACTGTCTAATATAGATAAGTTAGAAGAGCCTGAAAGAAAACTTTTAAGAGACTTAAGTCAAAAGACAAATTAAGGGTTTTTATATTAAATAAGGCATTTATCAAGAAAAAATAATATAATTGCGCACCGCTAAGATTTAGATATGGCAAAAAAAGCAAAAACCCCAGTAGTTGAAGTTAAAGAAAAGGAAGTAGAAGCTCCAGAAGAAGCCGAAGAGGTGTTATTTGGAGAAGAAGACCTAGAAAACTCTGGTCTAAGAGAACTGCTTGATAAAGGTAAGGATCAAGGGTTCCTAACTTACCAAGAAATAAACTCAATGTTACCTGAGGATATTTCAGATCCAGATCAAGTAGAAGAGACAATACAAATGCTTATGGATATAGGCATAGAAGTTCTAGAGTCAACCAATACTTCGGGTGGAGATAATGCTGAGGCAGCTCCTGAAACTATAGCAGATACAAGAACAACTTTGACAACTGTTGAATCAGAGGTCGGTAGAACCACTGACCCTGTTAGGTTGTATATGAGAGAAATGGGAACAGTTGACCTCTTGACAAGAGAAGGAGAGATAGCCATTGCTAAAAGAATAGAAGAGGGTGCGAGAGAGTTGTTATTCGCATGCTGTTTTTATCCCGGAATAGTAGACAGGATATTAGATGAATATCAAGAAGTTGTTTCAGAAGACAAAAGGCTATCTGAAGTACTTGTAGGATTTATGGACATAGAAGAAGGAATTCCACCTCCTGCGTTAGCCCAGAAGAAAGAAAAAGAAGAGAAAGGTGAGACAGAAGAAGAAGAGCAAACTGGTCCAGACCCTGCCGAGGTAAAGAAAGATTTAGCTCATTGAAGAGACAGTTTAATAAAACTGAAAAAGCTTGTGTGAAATCAAGAACAAGCAAAGCAGCAATTAAAGAACAAGAGAAGTTAGGCGAAATTTTTAAATTTCTTAAATTGTCTCCAACTCAGTTTGAAATAATTGCTAACCCTGCCAGAGATGCTCTAGAAATAATCAGAGAATGTGAGAAATTTATTTTCACGGTGATGGTTAAAAGAGGCAAGATGCCAAGAAAAGATTTTATTAAGGATTTTACTGGAAACGAAGCAAACTCTAGCTGGTCTGAGAAAATAGCAAAATCTAGAAAACCTTATGCTAAAGAAGTTAAAGAAAATATTGATGAGATAGTAAGGCTTCAAAACAAACTATTAAGGTTAGAAAAGATTATTCAATTACCAATAACTGAAATTAAAGATATTAATAGAAAGATGTCTATAGGCGAGGCTAAGATCCGAAGAGCAAAAAAAGACATGGTAGAGGCTAATTTAAGGTTAGTAATTTCTATTGCAAAGAAATATACGAATAGAGGTCTCCAATTCTTAGATCTTATACAGGAAGGCAACATTGGACTCATGAAAGCAGTGGATAAGTTTGAGTACAGAAGAGGGTATAAGTTTTCTACATATGCTACATGGTGGATTAGACAAGCAATAACTAGATCCATAGCAGATCAAGCAAGAACAATTAGGATACCTGTTCATATGATAGAAACTATAAATAAACTAAATAGAGTTTCACGTCAGATGGTGCAAGAGATGGGTAGAGAGCCTACTCCAGAGGAATTAGGCGAAAGAATGGAATTACCTGAAGACAAGGTTAGAAGGGTTTTGAAGATAGCGAAAGAGCCAATATCAACCGAAACACCTATTGGAGATGAAGAAGACACCACTCTTGGAGATTTTATAGAAGATACTTCTATTCATTCTCCAGATGAAGCTGCTACAGAAGAAAACCTTCAAGATGCAACAGATGATATTTTGGGGAGTCTGACCGCCAGAGAGGCAAAAGTATTAAGAATGAGATTCGGCATAGGTATGAACACAGATCACACTTTAGAAGAAGTTGGTAAACAATTTGATGTGACAAGAGAGAGGATCAGGCAGATTGAAGCTAAAGCTCTAAGAAAACTAAGGCACCCGACAAGATCATCTCATCTGAAAGGTTTTTTAGACGAATAAGAGTTCCCACAGGGCCTGTAGCTCAGTTGGTTAGAGCAGTGGACTCATAATCCATTGGTCGGAGGTTCGAGTCCTCCCGGGCCCACCATCAATACGGTCTAACGTTAAATCCAATATTCAATATTGGAGATTTATCTTCAAGATATGTTATTGATAAGAACAAAGGTCCCTTCACAAGATTGATCTCTCCATCAAGATGTTTTTCCCCATTATTAGAAGTAAAGTTAAAGTTTTCTTCAGATTGAAGATTAAAGAGAGAAGAAAATTTACGTTTTGAATACCCAAGATTTAAAGAACCGCTAAAGCCTAAAATCTCAAAAGGGTAATGAATGTCTATGAAAATATTCTGGCTGAGTGCATTTAAAGAATTAAAATGTAAATTTAAGAAATCTCCTTTTTCTTCAAATGGGTCAATAAAGATCTTATCGTAGGAAATCCCGATATTAAGTTCTAGATAGTTAAGAGCTATTGGTCTTTCAATAAAAATAGAGGTCGTTTTAAATTTCAAGGCCGATGACGAACTTCCAAAGAAATTTTTATGACTAAAAGTCTTTGCATTATTATCTGTATAAATAAAACCTAATCTCATTTCTGATAGCTCCTTTGATAAACCTATAAAATTAGCATGTGTTGATCCTTTTATATTGCCTGTAAATAGTTTGAGATGATTAGATTGATTTGAGTTAACTCCAAATAGAAATGAGTCCTCGAAGTTTTTGTATATAAATTCTTTATTCCTAGAGGATCTCCTT
>Ga0206683_10003338_pt1 | contig 10660 bp, 8 predicted proteins | sample M280m12015metaG_FD_155483 | JGI IMG/M metagenome (GOLD analysis project Ga0206683, IMG submission 155483) | Ammonia-oxidizing marine archaeal communities from Monterey Bay, California, United States - M2 80m 12015 | ecosystem: Environmental > Aquatic > Marine > Intertidal zone | place: USA...
AACAAGCTCATCATGCACTTGCATTATAATTTTTGCACCTAAAGATTGTTGAATAATTTCATGATGTAAATTAATCATTGCTTTTTTAATAAGATCAGCTGCCGTTCCTTGCATTGGTGCATTGATAGCGCTTCTTTCAGCATATTGTCTTCGTTGGTAATTGCTCGCATCAATATCTGGAAGATACAAGCGTCTGCCAAAGACTGTCTCCACGTAACCAATCTCTCTCGCAGTTTCTTTAGTTTCATCCATGTATCGTTTTACCCCTGGGTAGCGAGAAAAATAAAGATCCATATAATCCTGAGCTTCATTTCTGTTGGTTTTAAGCTGTTTTGATAAGCCAAATGCTGACATCCCATAAATTAATCCAAAATTGATAGCTTTAGCTGACCTTCTTTGCTCATTTGTAACAGCCTCTATGTCAACTCCAAAAATTTCAGCAGCAGTGGCTATATGAATATCTAACTCTTTTTGGAACGCCTCTAGCAACCCCTCATCTTTAGAGACATGTGCCATGATTCTTAACTCGATCTGAGAATAGTCTGCTGCAAGAATTTTAGAACCCATTGGTGACACAAACGCTTCTCTTATTTGTCTGCCCTCCGCCGTCCTAATCGGTATGTTTTGCAAATTAGGATTTGAAGATGATAACCGACCTGTTGCTGTTACTGCTTGATGATAGGAGGTGTGAACACGGCCGGTCTTTTCATTAATCATTTTAGGCAATTTATCGGTATAAGTCGTTTTTAGTTTTGAAATGGTTCTAAAATCCAAAATATCTTTAACTATAGGAAAATCCATTGCTAACTCCTGAAGCACATTCTCAGCAGTTGAAGCTTGACCTTTGGGTGTTTTTTTCAACACAGGTAGTCCTAGTTTTTCAAACAAAATTTCTTGGAGTTGCTTGGGAGAACCAAGATTAAATTCCTCTTGGGCTGAGTGATGGACTTTTTCTTCAATAGTCCTTAAGGTAATTTCAAACTCTCTGCTTTGCTTATTTAACAATGTAGAATCAATAAGAACACCGTGTCGTTCTATGGCGCCCAATACTTCTATCAGCGGTTCCTCACAATTTATATAAAGGTCATACAATGCTGTTTGTTTCTTTAGGACTGGGGTTAAGGCGTGATGGAGTTGGAGGCTGATATCAGCGTCTTCGGCAGCATAATAAGTCGCCTCTTCAATACCAACCTGCTGGAAAGAAATTTGTTTGGCACCTTTGCCGGCTACATCTTCATAGCTTGATGGATTGATATTGAGGTATCTTTTAGACACTGCCCCAAGATTATGTCTCGTTGCAATACTGTTATTAACGTATGAAAGTAACATCGTATCGAATATTTGACCCTGTAAGTTAAGGTCATAATTTGAAAATATATGGCGATCATATTTTAAATTATGACCAACCTTTATAGTGTCTTTGTTTTCAAGCCATGGCTTCAGCTTTTCCAATACTATCTCTCTATCAATTTGTGCCGGTGCTTCGTCGTAATCATGCTGTAAGGGAATATAAAACGCTTCATTGGGTTTTATCGATACTGAAATCCCAACCAGTTCAGCCTCAATATAATTCAAACTAGTGGTTTCAGTATCAATTGCCACGGCTTCAGCAGACAACATTGAGAGTATTAATTCATCCAGTTGTGAAATAGAAAATATGGTTTGGTAGTTAACGCCTGACCTTGTTTTTTTTTCTTCAGGCTCAATTTGGAATTGTTTAATTAAGCCATGTAATCCTAACTCTTTAAATTGTTCATAAAGGGCTCCATCATTAGACTCAGTAATGACTAAATCAAACACAGTCTGGTTGAGCTCCACCTCGCAATCAATGGTGACCAGCCTTTTAAATAGATTCAGTTGGTCCAGAGATGCTCTAAGGTTCTCGCCAACTTTACCCTTAATCTCATTGGCATGATCAACAACCCCTTGTAGATTCTTATACTCAGACAACCACTTAATTGCTGTTTTTGGACCGACTTTCTCAACACCAGGTATGTTGTCTGAAGCATCCCCTGCTAATGTAAGATAGTCAATAATTAATTCCGGTACGATTCCAAACTTGTCACTAACCCCTTGAGGATCTAAGCGAGCGTTTTTCATGGTATCAATTAAATGCACACGATCACTTACTAATTGGGCAAAATCCTTGTCTCCAGTGGCAATGATCGATTGAACATTCTGACTCTCTGCTTGTTTTGCTAAAGTGCCAATAATATCGTCTGCTTCAAATCCAGATTGAGTAATTAAAGGCAGACCAAGATGTTGAATGGCTGTATGTAGAGGTTGTATTTGGCTAATTAAGTCTTTAGGAGTCGCGTGACGATTGGCCTTATAGTCTGGGTACAAATCGTGCCTGAAGGTTTTGTCAGGAAGGTCAAACACAATGGCCACAAAATCTGGTTGTTCTGCCTTAATTAATTTTTGCAACATGGTCAGGACCCCATATATAGCGCCTGTTGGTTGCCCAGATGCAGAGGTCAAATCAGGTAGTGCATGAAAAGCCCTGTATAAGTAGGACGAACCATCTACTAACAGTAATTTTTTTTCACTCATTTAGGTTTGTTTTTTTACTTCGTTTTTGGGCTCGTCAAGATTGATGTCCTGTTGATTTGGTAGATACAGCTCGCCAGTTTGCCCACAGGCTTGGATCAATATAAACAGAACCAATAGCAGTAGTTTTGAAAAAACATTCTTCCTTTGCATATTTGTCAATCATACAGTCTAATTGGGTTGATAGAAAGTTATGTTATAGGTGATAAATGAAGGTGTTCAACTACCAAGAATATCAAGCACTCCTTAGTTCAAGAGGGATGGTTGGCTTAGATCTTGAAACCACTGGTATCAGTAGAAAGATTGAATACGAAAGACCTACTTCAGCAGCAATCCTTAAATACTCAGCTGACTTAGATAATCCTGCAATTATAATGAATGATAAATGCAGATTGCCTTATCATATATTGCCAGACGCTGGAGCTCTTAATATCACTAATATTAACCCTTTGGAGTTAATGAATGAAAAATTGTCTTTGTTTGAATTGGTCTCAAAGATAGCACTCTATTTAAAGAGCCACCCAGAAAAAATTATTGCCACTTATAACGGCGCCTCTTATGACTTGATTATTTTAAGACACTCTTTTTTTTCCTCTTTATACAACCCATACATGCTCTCTAATACTTCTGAGGATAGAATTCATATTGACCTCTATAATATTGCCCAAGCCATTTATTGTTTTGAGCCAGAAAAGATTTCATTTCATAAGGATGTAACAGGCAAACTAATTCTCAAACAAGCACTGCTTGCGGTTGCTAATGGTATCGATCCTGGTGATGCTCATGCAGCACTGGATGATGTAAAGGTTTTGTTAAAGCTTGCAAAACTTTTTGAAACAAACACTCCTAACATCTTTTTTTCTGCCATAGCCTGTGGCAATAAGAAAAGAGCCATAGATTTAATGACCACACAACTCTTCTTTAACTACGGTGATGTGAAGTACAAAGAGAGACTGGCCGTAAAAAGAACCCCGACCTTCATTTGTCAAGACCCAAGTTATGCAAACAATCTTGTGCATTTTGATCTCTCTTATGATCCTTTGGATTTTATTTATTTTACCGCAGAAGAAATTGCTACAAAAATTAATCGAAAAGGCTCGCCATTTTTTACAATCAAAGCGAACGGTAGCCCCGTTATCCTGCCTGCAGAATTTTGTACAAAAAATAACTTGTCTCAAGAGGAAGCCACAGAGCGAGCTGAAGGAATACAAAATAACTTAAGCTTCAAGGAGAACGTCCTGTTGGCTTGTGATATTAACAGTAGAAAAAGAGCTGAGTGGCCAAGATCTGAATACCCAGAATCTCAAATTTATGATCAATTTATTGATAATACTGATCGGTTGCTTAGTGAAGCCTTTATAGAAACTGAGAATATTGAAAAAAGAGTTGAGATCATAAATCAAATGAATGATCCTCGTTTAATAGACTTTGCCAAGAGAATAGTTGCCATGGAGCACTCAGATTGTGACCCTAAAATAATGATGAATTTTCAAGAATTTGAATCGAAAAGACTTTTAACTGATGATGAGGTACCTTGGAGAACATTAACTGATGCAAGAAAATCTTTAGAGGCTGAAGAAAAGAAGTCAAATGCTAACAATATAATTCTCAAAGCCACAAGAGATTATTATAATTTAATTGAAAAAGAGATAAGGAAATAAATAATGGATTTTAATCATACAGACAAAGTTCTTGATTTAATGGAACAACTCAATGCCTTCATGGATGAGTATGTTTATCCAAATGAGGAAGCCTATGCTGATCATTTTAAAAGTACTGACAATAAATGGGTTACACCTCCCTTCATACAGATAAAGTTCTTGATTTAATGGAACAACTCAATGCCTTCATGGATGAGTATGTTTATCCAAATGAGGAAGCCTATGCTGATCATTTTAAAAGTACTGACAATAAATGGGTTACACCTCCCTTGATGCAAGAGCTTAAAAATAAAGCTAAAGACGCTGGCTTATGGAATTTATTTCTTCCAGAATCAGAGCGTGGAGCCGGCTTAAGCAATCTAGAATACGCGCCTTTAGCAGAAATAATGGGTAGGGTTTTTTGGGCGTCTGAAGTGTTTAATTGTAATGCGCCGGACACGGGGAATATGGAAGTATTGGATCGTTATGGATCAGAGGAACAGAAAGAACAATGGCTTAAACCCTTGCTTAATGGTGAGATTAGATCCTGTTTTTCTATGACTGAACCCAGAGTGGCTTCTTCAGATGCCACTAATATAGAGTCTCCAATTGTATTAGAGGGAGATGAATATGTGATTAATGGCACTAAATGGTGGAGCTCTGGTGCTATGAATGAAGCCTGTAAAATTATTATTTTTATGGGCAAAACTGACCCCAATAACTCTAGTCGTCACCAACAACAATCCATGATCTTGATACCCATGGACACAGAAGGGATTAAGATTATAAGACACTTATCAGTCTTTGGTTATGTGGATGAACCTTTTGGGCATGCTGAAATTAGTTTTGAAAACGTTAGGGTACCAAAAGACAATTTAATTCTAGGAGAAGGCAGGGGCTTTGAAATAGCACAAGGGCGGCTTGGACCTGGAAGAATTCATCATTGTATGCGACTCATCGGGCTGGCAAAACGGTCACTAGAAATGATGTGCGAACGTGCTGAGAGTAGAGTTGCATTTGGAAGGCCCCTTAGTGCACAAGGCTCTGTAAGAGAAAGCATTGCTTTATCTGCGAGTGAGATTGAACAGGCAAGATTACTAACACTCATGACAGCTGATAAAATGGATCGATACGGAAACAAAATAGCCAGTGACTTAATTAGCATGATTAAAGTTATTTGCCCCAGAATGGCCTGTCAAGTCATAGACAGAGCAATACAAATTCATGGTGCTGCTGGTGTTAATGATGACTTTCTTGCTGGAGCTTATGCTGGGGCGAGAACTCTTAGATTAGCTGATGGTCCAGATGAAGTGCATTTGGCCTCACTGGCTAAAAAAATCTTAAAAAAAGAAGAGATGATTGATGCTGGAAGAATCTAGGTAATTGGATGAATAGTGATACCCACCACTTAGATTTAAATAAACTGTCTGAATACCTTACACATCAGCTACCTGATTTTAGTGGTATAAACACATCAAAAAAATTTGGTACTGGACAATCTAATCCAACCTATTTAATTGAAACCCCTGAAACAAAGTATGTGTTAAGAAAAAAACCTCCAGGAAAACTTCTGCCCTCTGCACACGCTGTTGATAGGGAGTATAGAATTATAAAAGCCCTAGAGAAAACAGCGGTCCCTGTGCCTAAAACCATGCTGCTCTGCGAAGACGAAAGCGTGATTGGAACCATTTTTTATTTAATGGAATTTGTTGACGGAAGAATTTTTTGGGACCCATCATTGCCAGAGATTGATACAGAACAAAGAAGGGCTGTTTATAAAGAAACTGTGAGAGTAATGACAGCCCTGCATAATATTGATATAGAGAAAGCTAATCTTTTAGATTTTGGTAAGCCAGGTAGTTACTTTGAGCGCCAAGTGAGCCGCTGGATAACCCAATATCGTGCTGCTGAAACGGAAAACTATCCTGAAGTGGAAGCTCTAATTATATGGTTAGAAGAGGCAATGCCTGAAGACGATGGCGTGGTCTCTATTGTTCATGGTGATTACAGGCTATATAACATGATTTTTGATCATAACAGTGAAACCATTCTTGCGGTTCTTGATTGGGAACTCTCAACATTAGGGCATCCGTATGCAGATCTTGCTTATCAATGTATGAGTTGGTATATCCCTCAAATCGGTATTACACCTGGGCTAGCAGGTATGAAGCTAGAAGAATTGGGTATTCCCTCTGAAGATGAGTATGTGGAAAATTATTGTAAACAAATGAACATTAACTCTATTCCAAACTGGTCATTTTATCTAGCGTTTGGATTTTTCAGACTAGCAGGAATCGCGCAAGGGGTTTATAAGCGGTCACTACAAGGCAACGCCTCTGCAAAAAATGCTAATGAATTGGGTGCAGCAGTGCCTATTTTGGGTAAAATTGCTTTATCTATTGTTAATAAATAATGGCTTAAAAGAATGAGAACCCTCAAAATATTTATCTTTGTAAACCTCTTCTTCGAATTGAGTATTACACAAGCAGGTGATGTTACTTTTACTAGCCTTAACGATCAAATAACGTTGTTTAACAATGGCCAGGTACAAAGTTTAGTCATCAGCAGTAACTCAGAATCAGTGCTTATCGACCCCATCAATAAGAGCAACACTGAGGCAATTAAAAATTATTTGAGACAAAATAAAAAACCAAGCATAACCAATATCATTTATTCACACTCTCATTGGGACAGATTGTTTGGCTCAACACTCTTTGATACAAAAAAGCATAAAATTATTGCTCAATCTGCCTGTGAATTATATTTTACTAGAAACAATAATATCGATATCACTAAGCCTAATCTCTATTTCAAAAAACAATACACTATTGGTCTTGAAGAAGAAGAGATTGTTCTGCATTACTTTGGACCTAGTCATGGCGAATGCATGGTGGTTATTGAATTGGTGAGAGCTAAAATTCTTTTTATCCCTGAGCTCATTAGCACACGTGGGGCTGGTTTTCCAAAAGATCCAACATTACCTTTTTTAAGGCCTGCAACATTAGAACTCTTTTTTAGTAGTCTTGAGGAGCTGATTGAAGAAAAACAAATAGAGTCCTTTATTAGTGGTTATGGTGATGATGACATCTATGGCTCGGTTAAAATTATCAGCAAGCAAAAACAATTTTGGCAACTGATTCACTCAACAGCAAAAGAAGCAGAAGAGAACGGTTTAGTCGACCTCAATAACTTCATTGATGTTGAAAAGCTGGATCTAGAAAAATTCAGTGAATACAACAATTTTAATAAAGCTGACCTTGTAAACATTCTAAGGCGTTACACCTCTTTTTTAAACATGGGGCGTTAATTGATGATAATGAAAAACATCATTAGCTTATTGATGATTATACTGCTGATTGGGTGTGGCACACCCTTGGAGCTAACAACGGTTGCAGAGTCTGAAGCACCGCTTTTTGGAAAAATGAAATTATGGGAAATAGAAAAAATATCCAACAATCTGTATGCGTTTCGTTACACCTTTTATCGCAATATTATCCTGATTGGTGATGACGGTATTATCCTTACTGACCCCTTAACTCCAGAAGCCGCAAGTATCCTCAATAAAGAGATAAAGAAAATAAGCAATAAACCAATCAAATACGTGGCATATTCTCACTCTCATTGGGACCATGTTTCAGGCGGTCAAATTTTCAAGGATCAGGGTGCTGAGTTTATAGCGCATGAACAATGCCTTAATAATTGGCTGGATAACCCTTCTCCAGAAGTGGTAAAACCGGACAAGGTCTTTAAAGATGATTTTAAAATTGATGTCGGCAATGCTTCCTTAGAGATGTATTTCTATGGGCCCTCGCATGATAATTGCCGAGTTGTTTTTTTAACTCAGCCAGATCGTTTTATCTTCATTGCAGACGATGCTAACCCTCCAGATGGTATGAACATGATTTATGGTGCGGGATTAGCGGATACCTATATTTTCAATCTAATTCCCTTTTTTAAAAGCAGTGAATTGTTAGCTAGAAAAAAACGTGCTAAAGGTGTCATAGGCTCCCATATGAGCTTTAGCAAAGAACCCATGAATTTAGTCGGTGGCACGATTGGCTCAACACGGGTTATTAAAGAACAAAGACTGTTTTATCAATTGGTCATTGATGCTGTTCAAATGGCTTTAGATAAGGGAGTATCACCAGAGTTGATTCCAGATTACTTAATAAAGCAAGGCATTCTTAAGGAAACAATAATAGGTTTTGATGAGAAAAAAATGAGAGTACTCTATAGAAGGATTACAAACTATCTTTTAACTGGAGAGTGATCATGACCAAAGAAGCTTTCACCAAACAGCAAGCCAAAAGAATAAAGAAAATAGTCGGGTTGGTTTCATCAATCAATGCCTTTATCTATAGAATGTCTAATGGTCGTCTATGGTCTAAATGGTCCGGTAAATATCCAATTATGGTGTTATCCACTGTGGGTAGAAAAACCAAGAAGATAAGACATATTCCCCTAATTAAAGTGCTGTATAACAATCAACCGATTTTGGTTGCCTCCATGGGGGGTGCCCCCTTTCATCCAAGTTGGTTTTTTAACGTTCGAGATAACCCAAATATAGAGGTCCAAATAGGTTCAGATAAGAAAAGCTATCAAGCCATAAGAGCTAGTGAAGAAGACAAGGAGAGGCTTTGGCCAACTATTTGTAGTTTTTACTCAGATTACCAAGTCTATCAAGAGAGAACTCAAAGAAATATCCCTGTATTTATTTGTACGCCTATAGAGAACTAAATACCTGAGGCTTAAGTTATGTATAAACAATTCAATAAAGAATGGATAGATTGGATCAATTTAAATATAGCTCGTGGTTGTGACAAAAACGGTATTTATAAGATTCTAATTGATGAGGGGTTTAATCCTGCTGAAATTGAAAAACACATGAAATATAGCCCTGATATTGATATCAATACAGTGGTTAATCCATTAACAAATAATCCTCAGGCTAAACAAAAAAAACAACCAGAAAGTTTCATGCAATGGCTTGTAAATTTTTTCTCAGGAAAGAAAAAAGAGATTCCCTTTGCAGGAGTACTGCCCTCAACACAAATTTTTATTCCAAACGCCGAAAGAGTCAATTCCGAACTTGCGGAAATGTATCTTTTACCTAATTTTTTAACAAGAACTGAATGTGAGAAAATTACAGACACTATAAAAAGTAAACTAAGGCCTTCAACCATAGCGAACAAAGATGAGCCCGATGAAAAGTTTCGTACCAGCAGTACCTGTGATCTTGGAATCATTGATGACATTTTTATTGAAGAAATTGATCAAAGAATCTGTAAAACATTAGGCATTAATATCGCATACTCTGAAATCATGCAAGGTCAATATTATACTGAAAATCAAGAGTTTAAATCTCACACAGACTACTTTGAGGGAGATGCATTTGAAGAGTTTGCAAGTGATGAGGGCCAAAGAACCTATACCTTTATGGTTTACCTTAATGACGTTGATGAAGGAGGTGAGACAGATTTTGTGAAGCTTGATAAAAAAATTCAACCGCAACAAGGAATGGCTGTGGTTTGGAACAATCTCAACCCTGATGGATCTATCAATCCAAATACTATGCATCATGCTCATCCTGTTGTTTCAGGACATAAATCCATTATTACTAAATGGTTTAGATCTAGGGGTGAAGGACAAATGCATACCAAAACTGAGGGTGAGTTACTACCCAACCTCACTAATAAAGGATTTAAAAAAGAAGTCTTAGACCAAAGTTTATTTGCAAAAATTCAACAGTTTTATAATGAGAATCAAGATAAAGCTGAAACAGAAGTAGTAGAAGGTTTTATTCATAATAGCGAGGATGACGAACCTGTAAGTACTTTAGTTGAATTAGATGCACAATTAAAAAATGAGATACATTCACATTTAAAACCTTTATTGGAAGAATGGTCCTCAATAGAACTTGAGGCAACCTATGTATATGGCATCCGTGTTTATGGAGAAGACGCAATCCTAGAAGAACATAGAGACAGAGAAACAACTCATATAGTAAGTGCTATTATCAATGTTGATCAAAATGTTGACGTTGATTGGCCATTAGTGATTGAAGATCATCACTATAGAAAACACAATATTAATTTGAGCCCAGGGGAAGTAATGTTTTATGAGGGGGCTAGATTGCAACACGGCAGGCCTCAACCACTTCAAGGTAAAGAATACGCAAATATTTTTTGCCATTTTAAGGTTTCAGGCGCCTAATAACCCTTATGGCATTAGCTTCTAGTAAGCGTTGGGTGGGCGGCATTCTCCTTATCTCTATTGGGCTAAGGTTCATAGGCCTTAATCAAATTAATGGTCCGGTGTTTGATGAGGTGTTCTATCCACAATATGGCCTTTTATACCTTCAGGGTGAGGAATTTTTTTATGCTCACCCGCCATTAGCAAATTATCTATATGCTTTTGCTATCTGGGTATATTCCCTGCTGCCTTGGATTAATATTGAGTCATACCAAAAC
>Ga0206683_10003339_pt1 | contig 10660 bp, 9 predicted proteins | sample M280m12015metaG_FD_155483 | JGI IMG/M metagenome (GOLD analysis project Ga0206683, IMG submission 155483) | Ammonia-oxidizing marine archaeal communities from Monterey Bay, California, United States - M2 80m 12015 | ecosystem: Environmental > Aquatic > Marine > Intertidal zone | place: USA...
TTGCCATTTCAGCTATTTGACAGTTATGCAAAGCAACGCCCCCTACTAACTGACAATCATAATGGCGAAGACCAAGCTGTCTTTTGCTAACTTCTCTGACTGCTGCAAAAGCTTCAGGAAGCAATTCATCTAGCGACTCGCCTTCAGAATGTCTCTTTATAAATTCATTTCTCTTATTTTTTAGGTCTTCATCTTGTAGGTGCGAATAATCCTCCTCTAGGCCATTAATGGCTCTAACTAGAGGCTGAACTTTCTTTAATATCTTTTGGTTTTTCGAACCAAATATCTTATCTAATACACCCATAAACTTATTACAGGGGGGATTCTATCAATTTGTTTCATGATATTACTTAATAAATGTGAAATTTTATCCCGAACTGGGATCAATGATTGGATCCAAATAGGTAATTGGTGAGTTATCTGGATCATCATAAGTGGTTACTTCCCAGGTCTCAGGTCTAGCAAGCAGTTCTCTTAATAGCGCATTATTAACTGTGTGACCTGACTTATAACCTTCAAATGAACCAACTAAATTGTGCCCTAGTAAATAAAGGTCACCAATGGCATCAAGTACTTTGTGTTTAGACATTTCATTATCTAATCTCAATCCATCTTCATTTAAGATCGCATCATCACCTATGGCTACGGCATTCTTTAGGCTAGCTCCAAGAACTAAGTCATTTTTTTTAAGTGCCTCCAAATCACTCATAAAACCAAAAGTTCTTGCTCTGCTTACTTCTTTAACAAAAGAAGTGCTATTAAAATTTATAGAAGCCTTAGTTCCATGTTGTTTGTGAACTGGATGATCCCAAACACCTGTAAACGCAACTTTAAATCCTTCAAAAGGAGAAACTTGGGCCCAAGCATCTTTATAAGGGACTCGAACTTTCTCTTTGATTCTAATAAATTTCTTTGGAGCATCTTGCTCATGCAAGCCTGCTGATTGGATAAGAAACACAAACGGTCCGGCGCTTCCATCCATGATAGGTATTTCAGCTGCATTAACTTCAACATATGCATTATCAATCCCTAGGCCTGCCATGGCTGATAATAAATGTTCAACAGTAGAAATTTTTACGTTTTTCCAAGTTAATGAAGTTGACATGGTTGTATCACCGACATTTTCAGCTCTTGCTTTTATTTCTACTACTGGATCTAGATCAACCCTTCTAAAGATTATTCCTGTATCAGGAGGGGCAGGTAGTAATTTTAGGGTTATAGGCTCTCCACTATGCAAGCCAATTCCAAATGCTTTTATGGAATTTGAGAGAGTTCTTTGAGCTAGCATTGACGTATTTTACAGAACATTTAAGTTATTGTTGATTGATCATTTGAAATAACATGATGCCAGTACTAACGGATGCATTTAGACTTTCAATTCTTCCAGGCATCTTAATTCTGATAATTTCATCGCACTTTTCAAGTGTTAACCTTTTTAAACCTTTGTCTTCAGATCCAATGATTAAAGCAGACTTATTATCATAAGTTATTTCATTATGAAGTTTGGAGGCCTTCATATCAGTACCGTAAATCATCACTCCTGCCGACTGTAATTTATTTATTGTTCTAACAATATTTGTGACAACAACAAAAGGAATAAGTTCCGCTCCTCCCGAAGATATTTTCCTAACAGTTGGGGTTAAATGACACGACCTATTTTTTGGAACTATAACTGCATCAACTCCAGCTGCTGCTGCAGTCCTAATACAAGCCCCTACATTATGCGGATCAGTAATATGCTCTAGAATTAAGAGTAATAAATTGTCCTTTTCAAATAAGTTTTCTAAGAAGTTTTCATTTTCTTCTAGTCGCTTGTGACAAATAATTGCAACACTTTGATGGTTCATCTCAGAAAAGTTATTTTGAAAGAAAGACGAACCCTGTAAGACCACTTCAATATTATTCTGTTTAGCCAATTGATCCAGTTCTTGTATTCTTTTTCCTTTATCGTCTTCGATGAATAATGTTGTAACTGAACTAGGCCTTATTGAAATAATTTCATTTACGGCATTGATTCCGCAAATCAGTTCTTGGTCTTTATTTAAGTTCATTTTAATATTCTAAGGTCTACTCTTTGGGAAAATACATCTACCTTTTCAATTTTAACCTTTAGAAAGTCGCCTAGTGAGTAAGAGTGCTTTGAACTATTACTTTGTAGCATCTGTGAAGACTCGTCATAGACATAGTATTCGTTTTTAGGCAGATGTTTGATGTGACATAGGCCTTCTATATTGACTTCCAGTAGATGAATGAATAACCCGAAGTTAGTCACCCCAGTTATCTGACCATTAAAGGAGTTACCTATGTTTTCGTGTGCAAATTCGCATTTCAGATGATTCAAAGCATCTCTTTCTGCTTTTTCTGCATTCCTTTCTTTTGTGGAGCATTCTGCAGCTAATTTTTCTAGGTTATCTTGAGAATAAGGTTTATTGGGATTGATGCTATCATTAATAGAGATAGATCCATTATTGGCTTCAATTAATTTCTTTATGGTTCTATGCACGATTAAATCCGGGTATCTTCTTATCGGTGAAGTAAAATGAGAATAGGCTTTATAGCCTAAAGCGAAATGTTCTGAAACTTCTGCTTCATAGGTTGCTAGACTTAAAGATTGAAGAATCTGTAAATGCATTATTTGTTTATCCTTCCTATCCTCTACCATTTCTACTAGCTTAGATAATTGGCTTACAGAATTTCCTTCGTCAAGTTTTACGTTAATCTTTCTACTCCTAACAAAATCTCTTAAATGGTTTATTTTAAGAAGATCTGGTTTTGGATGAACTCTATACAAAGAAGGCATATTGAATTTAAGGCAAATCTCCGCTGTTGCTATGTTTGCTGCCAACATGAATTCTTCGATCATCATGTGCGTTATTGTTCTTTCCGAACTAGTAAATTTTGCAATCTTATTGTCATTAAATTTAGGCACATAAAAGGGAACTTCTAATTCCAACGCCCCTCTGTTTTCCTTATTTCTTTTTAATCTTTCATAGATCTCAAGGAGATTTTTAATTGATTTGGAATAAGTCTTATTTAACTTATCTTTTTCTATCTCTTCAGAGAGATTTTCATAGGTCAGTCTTGTTTTAGAGTTTATTTGCGCTTCAAAAAAAATAGAGTCCTTCAGAGTTCCATTCTTATCAACAACTGTTTTGCAGACCAAACAAAACCTATCCTCATTAGGCTTTAATGAACACAAGTCGTTACTTATTATCTCGGGCAACATAGGCACAACCCTTTGAGTGAAATAAACTGAAGTTCCTCTTTCTGCCGCTTCTAAATCAATTACACTTCCTTGTTTAACAAATCTAGCAACGTCAGCTATTGCAACATATAAAATGAAGTTACCTTCTTTGTCTTTTTCTCCCAATACAGCATCGTCAAAGTCTTTCGCGCTCTTTCCATCTATGGTTACGAATGTTTTATCCCTTAAATCTTTATAGTGACCGTCTTCTTCTTTATTGAGCTTTAATTTATTGGCTTCATTGATTACAGATTTAGGCCAATCAGTTTTAATATTGTGATTAGAGATTGCAATTTCATAAGCTAATTCAAGACCACTAGTGAATGTTCTTTCTATGTAAGCTTCAGCTAATTGACCTTCTTGTGGTTGTTTGGTCATTTTCACTTTGACAAGAGAGCCTAAATTTATTGTTTTTGGAATATCTCCACTTACAGCAACCCTTATGTCATTCTCAAAGCCAATAGGGCTGCAGTACAGTTTTTTACCTCTTGTGAAAGTAGAGCCTATAAACTCCTTGGTGTTTCTCTCAACAATCTCTTCAATAAAAGCCCATTCCTTCTTTCCCAAAGAGAATTTAACTAAGTCACCGGGCATAATTTTATAGACTTCCTTTTTCCCTAGTTTGAATTGGGATTCACGATTGTCTTCTACGTAAAAACCTTTCGATTTCTTAGATTTTTTAACTACGCCTATAGAGGTTTTAATTTTAGGCTTGGATGACCCTCTCATTTACTTATTATATATCTTAAGAGGCCTCGAGATTTTATTTACTATTATTAATTTAATCAATACAGAGATTTGAATATGCCGAAAGGTCAGGCTTGCGAGTAAAAGATTTAGTCAGTAAAGTAAATCATATGCATATAGGTGTTATTGTTCTGCTCTTATTCACAAGCGCTCTTTTCTTTCTTTGGCAGTTCTCAAAGGGAGAGCAGGTCGGTAGGAGAATTGGTTTTCTTTTGAATATTTGGGGGGCTGTAATACTTTTTTATTTAATCATGATTGTGTTCTTGTAACCAATTAAAGGGAAGTAATAATGACAGTTCAGCACTATGATTGGTCCGCTTATCATTCAAATGTTAGACCCAATAAGATAGCGATAAGGGATTTAAGTAATAATCAGACTCTAACTTACAAAGAGTTAGATGATAGAGCAAATCAGTTAGCAAATTGGTTACAAGCTAACGGTGTAAAGAAAGGAGATAGGGTTGCTATCCTTTCTCAGAATTGTGCGGAATTCTTTGAATTAGAATTTGCTTGTGCGAAAACAGGTTCAGTGGAACTACCGCTTAATTGGAGACTAACTAAGCCAGAATTAGAATACATATTAAAGGACAGCACACCGCATATTCTAATATATGATGAATCCTTCTCTGGTATAGCTATTGATTTGCTAGCAGATTGCAACATCAAATGTTCTCTTCAAATTGATAAAAAAGACTCTTCTAGTGAATACGAGCAAGCAATAAAAGATTCTGATAGTAATTACAAGAAAGTTGATTGCACTCAAGAAGACTTAATCATGATTATGTACACTTCAGGTACAACAGGACATCCAAAAGGTGCAATGATTAATCATCAAATGCAACTTTATAATGTTATTAACTTAGCATCTCCTGCTTTCGTGGGGCCTGACACAGTGCAATTGGTTGTTTTGCCTTTATTTCATACTGGAGGCATGAATTGCTATGCAAACCCTGTTCTGCATGCAGGAGGGGAATTAATTCTAATCAGAGAATTTGATCCAGGGTTGGCTCTTTCTATATTAGGAAACTCTGATTATAAGGTTTCACATTTCTTCGCTGTACCAGCCCCGTATCAATTTATGATGAATCATCCTGATTTTGAAAAAACGGATTTATCCTCTTTAAGAATTGCTGGCATAGGAGGAGCTCCTTGTGCTGAAGCAATCCTCAGAACTTGGTCAAACAGAGGCGTTTCGATGATACAGGGATGGGGAATGACCGAAACTAGCCCAGGAGGAATAGGACTGGCCGCTGAAGACTCGGAAAGAAAACTAGGATCAGCAGGGAAGGCTCTTCTTCACACTGAAATAAAGATTGTGGATGAGAAAGGTAAAGAGCTTGGTTCGGAAGAGGTAGGTGAGTTGTATATAAAAGGTCCAAATATAACGCCAGGGTATTGGAACAACAAAGAAGCTACTGAGGGTTCCTTCGAGGACGGCTGGTTGAAGACCGGCGATGCTGCCAAATTTGATGATGAAGGTTTTGTTTACATAGTTGATCGCTCGAAGGATATGTATATATCAGGAGGTGAGAATGTTTATCCAGCTGAAGTTGAAAACGTTCTATACCAGTTACCTCAAATAGCGGAAGCAGCAATTATTGGCGTACCTGATGAAAGGTGGGGAGAGACCGGAGTCGCGTTCATATCTCTAAAGGCTGGTGAGAGTCTAGAAGAAAAAGATCTAATTTCCCATTGCATAGAAAGCCTTGCGAAGTTTAAAGTGCCCAGTAAAGTTGAATTTATTGAAGCACTGCCCAGAAACGCTACAGGTAAGGTTCTAAAAAGAACCCTAAGAGATGATTATATTGGAAGTGATGCGCCTGCTATCTCTTAAACCTTATGAAACTTTATGATTTTTCCGGAGCACCTAATCCGAGGCGTGTAAAAATATTTGCTCATGAGAAAGATATAGATCTTGAGCTCGTTAACTGCGACATGCTAAAGAGAGAGCATAAGACACCAGAATTTTTAAAAAAAAGCCCCAGTGGAAAGATACCCGTTCTTGAACTAGAAGATGGTAGGTGTATATCTGAATCTATAGCGATCTGCAGGTATTTAGAAAGTATTGTTCCAGAGCCTAACTTATTTGGAGAAGACTCTTTTGAAATATCTTATGTAGAAAGTCGAAATAGGCACATTGAATTGGAATTATGGACGCAAATAGGTATTTCTTGGGTAAACGGCCCCATAGTTGGAAGCATGGGTCTTTTTGAACAAATCCCTGATGCTAAAAAAGCGAGTGATTCGAACGTAACCGCGTACTATAAGAGACTGGATAGAGAATTTTCTTCTTCAGAATACGTTGCAGGGAGTAGATACACTGTAGCGGACATAACTTTATTGTCTGCAATAGATTTTGCTTCTAGCATGGTAGACCTTAAGCCTTCTGAAAGTCTTAAAAATCTAAATAGATGGCATGAGCAAATAAATTCTAGACCAAGCTCTAAACTGTAAATTTATGAATCAAAAAAGTACCAATAATCTAGAGTTGAATTCAAGAGCCCAAGGCTGGTTAAACTTTCTTTACCAGAAGGCTACAACTCCTGATGATTGGACGGAAGACGGAGAACCTGAAGAGTGGTGGGACAAAACTTCTACTCCTCCGATGTGCTCTTTCCCCCGTTTTGATTTGCAAGAATCAACTTATGCCCTGGGACTCATGTCTGATAGAACGCCAGCTTGGAGAGAGGTTTATTCTGAAATCTTAGATGAAATAGCGGAACGCTCCATAACTTATTGGGCTGCGGTAGATTGGTTATCTCAATTTGGTCATGATCCTGACAGACCCAATTACCCAGATGTATGGAAAGGCACTTTGATACCTGAAGAGTTTTGGGGTGAATACGATGCTCCTGGATGGACTGCCAATGGAGTCGCACCATGGGGCTTGCAGATGGACCCTATAGATGCAGACGGGAATTTATTTTTTAAAGGGTGGCTTAACCTTACTCAAGCTCTACATACTTACGTGAGCGGTTATGACAAGTGGGCTTCTCCCTTTGATTTAGCTGGAGTAAATCGAACAAGATTTGAATGGACGCAGCATCAATTGGTTGATCATCTTTATCAACAATGGACGAAGACACCGATGGGACCTCATTGCGAAAATACAAAAGCTTGGCCTTTTTGTCTTTCAGCTGCAGGTTTAGGACTGAAAATGTATGACAACGTATTCAATAAAGAATCTCACTCTGCCTATAAAAATTGGCTTGATCACACTAAAGACAAATACTATGGCTTTGATAATAAAGGAACTCTGCAATGGGTAACTATGTATTACGATGCTTTAAAAAATCACCATCATAAAATACCGCCTGCACATGCTTTAGCTATAGCGTTCTATGCTAAACCTCAAGCCCCTGAGTTTGCTGAGCTACTCTACAGAGAGGGGGTTAGATTTTTAAAGTGGGATGATCCCGCAGAGCCGATTTCAGAACAAATAGGTCAAGCTGACAGAATGTTAGTATTAGGATTGTCTTTATCAAAAGAATTTGATGATCAGTTAACACATGAAAGGTTAAGAAAATTTGCTGAAGAAAACTTTGAGCCAAGATACTTTGGGCTAAATGATAGCCAATTTGGTTTCTGGTTTAATCTTGGAGAGAACTGGCCAAGAGGGCAACTCTCTGCCCTCGCTATGTGTTCCGAAGTTTGTGATCCTGGAGCTTGGGAAAAATTATTTAATGAACCTAATTTAACTAAATACTACTCGCCTTCAGTGGAAGGAGTTGATTACCCGGCGGTGGCTGTGCAAAAAGCCTTTCACGACGATACTAAGGGTAAATTATTTCTAAAAATAAATGACGGTAATAAAACAAAAACAAATAACGAAACGAGTTTTAAGATTACCAACCTACCAGAGCCAGAAAAAGTAACTGTATTGAAAGATGGCAAGATCTTTAAAGACTTTAGTGTCCTATCTTCGGAAGTTGTCATTAAGACAAACGTTGGGAGTCATGAATTTGAAATAGACACTGGGTATTTCCTATCTAAAAAGGATTCAAGTAAGCTGAGTTTAAAAGTTAACGAAGATAATCTAAAGAATGTTTCAAATCCAAAAAAATCCAGTGGTTCTACCTCTAAACTACTTATTTCTTCCCTATATAAAAAACCTTGTAGTTGTTGTTAAGTTGATATGTCCTTAAGTAGTTTCTCCTTAGAAGGAAAAAAAGCTCTAGTTGTTGGCGCAAGAAGAAATATGGGAAAAGGTTTTGCTTTAGGGCTAGCTGAAGCAGGAGCTGACGTAGCAGTAACTGATATAAATTTAGAGTCAGGTCAGCTTCAAGCCGTAGCAGATGAGATCCAACAAATGGGACGTAATTCATTAGCCTTAAAAGCAGATATATCAAGTCAAGAAGAGGTCAAGAAATTAGTAGAAAGTGTGGTTAAAGAATTTGGAACCATAGACATACTAATGAATGTGGCAGTCATGTATCATCCAAAGTCCGTAGTTGATTTAGACGAAGAGTCTTGGGACAAACTAACCGACGTTAATCTAAAGGGTTACTGGTTAATGATTCAAGAAGTTTCACCGATAATGATAAATCAGAAAAGTGGAAGCATAATTAACTTAACTTCAAGAGGAGGGCTTAAAGCCCACGCGGATAAAATGATGGGAAACTACGCAATTGTTAAATCTGGAATTGCCATGATGACGCGACAATATTGCAGGTATCTTGGACCTTACAATGTAAGAGTTAATGCGATAGCTCCTTCATTGGTTGAATGGGAAGAATTTCCTGGCCAAGAAAACATAAAGAAAAAGAGCAGTCCTCCAAAGAAAGAGAATAAAGAGATAACTGATGAAGAGAAATTTGAATCCTGGCTTACTGGCCCAGAAAATCTTCCTCTAGGCAGAGTTGCTACTTTTGAAGAGATGGCAAATGCAGCTGTTTTTTTAGCATCTGATGCATCGAGTTATGTAACAGGAACAATTCTTAACGTCGATGGCGGTTACATGGCATGAGTGAAGACTGGACTCTCAACCATCTTGGAATGATGGTTGCTGATAGAAATTCTGTGCTTAATCATTTTCAATCTCTAGGAATGGGAGTTAGTGTAGGTCCTCAACCTTTACAACCCTACGAAGAGGGCAACGGTGATCTTATGTATTTTCGAACCCTTGAAGGCGATCCTATCACCCACAAATATAAAACTGGTGGACCTCATAATTTTAGGGATGGAAATTCACAAATAGGAAATTGCCAATTAGAGGTTTACCCAATGAAACCAGGTCCTGGGATGTTTATCAGTGAATATCTAAAAAAGAAAGGACCTGGAATTAATCATATAGCCTTCAATACTCCTGATATTGATAGAGATACTGAAAAGTTTTTAAAAAATGGTTGTGACCTTGTATTTAATGCAACTGTTAACGGAAAGACTATAGAAAATTACCTAGATACCCGTAAATATGGAGACGTAATGATATCTCTAAGACCTCCAGCTGATGAATGGGAAATTGCTTGGAGAGAAAACAATAGATCTCATCCTTTAGTAAAGGATTGGAAATTCTTTGGAGTTGGAGTTGTTGTTAAGGATTGTGAAATAGCTCGTGAATACTTTTCAAATTTAGGTTTCTCTACTGAAAAGGAAGTCCATGAATCCAAAGATCTTGGAGTTAAGTTTTGCCATTTAAGGGTAGGTTCTATTATGTTTGAGCTTATAGAGCCGACTGCAGATGATTCAATTTATCTAGAATGTTTAAACACGAGAGGAGAGGGCATAGCTGATATGTCATTTATAGTAAAAGATTTACAATCCGAAGCTAAAGACCTCGAAGAAAAAGGGGCTGATATACTTTTCTCAACAAACGAATGCACGTTAATTGATGCCAGGAAAGAAGGAAATACGATAATTAGGCTTTTTAAGAATGTTTAGGATCTTAATAGTACTGACTGCGCTAATTTATTCTCACAGTTTATTTGCTGAAAACGTTAGATGTATGGGTAAGGACCCGAAATCCTGGATTATTCCCTTTCAAACAATTAAGCAAGTTGTGAAACATAGAAGTAATGCTATGGACATTTGTTTGTCCTGTGAAGGAGACAGTTGTTCCATGAAGAGTTGGTCTGAAGAACAGATCAAAGATTTTAATGTATGCAAAAGACTGTTTACTACACCAGTGTATTTAAGAGCTAACTCAATGTCTGAACTACCTCCTAAATTAAAAAGAATTGGAAAGGAGTCAAGGAATTCAACCTACTTTTACTACAATTATTCTATCTCTAAAGAAGGGCGAGTGAGTGATATTAAAGTAACTTCAATTTTTGGAGCAGGAAGGTTGAGTAAAAAAGAAGCTCTTCAGTTGTGGACGATTGTCACGGAAGACACTTTTTATGAGCCAATAGAAATAGAAGGTAAGAGATACGAAATAAATAATTGTAAAGGTGTCGGCTGGTTCCCATTAAGGAATTAATAAAAATTGATGGTAGAAAATAATATTTACAAGATATTGAGAACCCATGAGTGGGAAGATGCCTCACAAACTGGTTCAATACTTTCCGAAGTAGATACGAAAGATGGCTTTATTCATCTTTCAACTGCTGTTCAGCTTGCTGCTACACTCTCTTTCTTTTTTAAAGATTCTGAAACAGTTTTCCTCTTACAGTTAGACATTGAAAGAATTGATTTAAATAAACTAATCTTTGAAGAACCTTATCCAAATGA
>Ga0206683_10003347_pt1 | contig 10641 bp, 6 predicted proteins | sample M280m12015metaG_FD_155483 | JGI IMG/M metagenome (GOLD analysis project Ga0206683, IMG submission 155483) | Ammonia-oxidizing marine archaeal communities from Monterey Bay, California, United States - M2 80m 12015 | ecosystem: Environmental > Aquatic > Marine > Intertidal zone | place: USA...
CTTAGTGCAAAAATTATTTTTTCTTTGGTTACTGCATACTTTTGTTTCAATTGGTTTGATATTACTTGGAGTTAGACCCTCACTTGAATTTATCGGTACAAGGATCTATACAGGTGTACCACCATATTTTGTTGCATTCATGGTTTTTATAATAATAGAGAAAAATAATTGGAAGCTAAGAGATTTTGAGAATGTTGTCAAAGTTTTATTATTCGTATCAGCAGTTTGGTCTATAGAGTGCATTTTAGCATGGTATCTTGGCTTCATATTGCCAGGATTATCTAGTGCTGGTACTAAGGGTGAAGAATGGTTTAGTAGTGGTTTTACAAATAGTTTACATACTGTTTCTAAAGCATCATTAATTATGTTTTGGCTATCTATATATATGTTCTATAGACATGAAAAATCTAGATATCTGCTTTTTTCTTTTGGCGCTTTTCTTACTATAATTGCAAATCTAAATAGGGCGACTAATGCATTATTGATAGCAAGCTTAATACTCTTTGTATACTTTATGTTTGTGAGATATTCACGTAAAAAATCAAATCAGTCACAAATAAAAGGAACTTTAAAAGTATTATTTGGATTATCAGCAGCAATAGTTATCATCGGTGGAAGTGTTTTTGTGAATGCTAATGTTAGGGGCTCACTTTTAACAGATTCACATGGCTTTGTTGAACGTGCATATCAGTATTCAAGAGCAGTTGAGCTTATTATTCAGAATCCCCAAGGAGTAGGTGCAGGGATTGGCTATAACTATGCTTACTCAGAAGAGGTACCACAGCTATTTACAGAGGATTTAATAAATACTGAGCCATTTAGTACTTTTTCTAAGTTCTATCAGACAGGTATCTTAGGATCAAATCTCCAGCAGAAAAAAGTAGGAGAAAGTGGTGGAGTTTATTCGATTCATAATTTTAGCTTAAATATTATTATGGATTATGGAGTATTCGGCTTGATAATTATAATTCTTTATATTTACTGGCTTTTTAGATTTTTAAAGTTTACAGGCCTTCTATTTAAATCAGGATATAAGTCAATTGGAGCATTATTTTTATCACTAACTATTGCACAAGGAGCAGTCTTTGTAGCCATGCAAGCTACTTATAAGTTTTTCCCATGGATGTGGCTATTAGTTTTCTTATTTCTATTCTCAAAAGCTATAATTAACGGTTTAATTAGAGAGCAAAGGAAACAAATGCAACTAAATAATGGGATAATTAGTCCATTATCAGAAGTATATCTTTTAAGTAAAATATAAAGGTAAAACAATGAAGAGAAAATTAAAAAAATTAATTAAACCGTTATTCTATAAAGTTCTAGAGATTTCAATTAATTTTGCTGTCAGAGCACAAAGTTTTAATAAATTAAGAAATAAGCTGATCAGTTTTGTCCCTGATGTTACTCATCAGTATACAACTCATACGATAGATAGCTCATATTTGAGTACTAAAGTTCGATCACTACATTGCTTACAAACACACCTAGCTAGCCATGCTATTGGGAAACTAGATAATGATAAAATAACAGTAGTTGATATAGGAGATTCTGCCGGTACGCATATTGAATACTTGAATGGCTTATATCCCAATAAGCTTAATGCCTATTCTGTGAATTTAGATCCTATTGCTGTTGAGAAAATCAATAATAAAGGGTTAAAAGCTATTAATGTAAGAGCAGAAGATTTATTAAGCCATCCTGAATTTGATGCATTATCTATCGAGGTATTTCTACTTTTTGAAACTCTTGAGCATTTATTAGATCCTATAGGCTTCTTGAGAAGCATTAGAGAATGTAAGTCTGAATATTTTGTGCTTACTGTTCCATATGTAAGAAACAGTCGAGTGGGATTTAGTCAAATTAGAAATACGAATGATATCAGAAAGTTAACTCCTGAGAACACCCATATATTTGAGTTATCGCCGACAGATTGGGAGTTGATCTTTAAGTTTACGGGCTGGGAATTAGTTTACCGTAGAATTTATCGCCAGTATCCTTGGTGGTCTAAATTATTTTTTATGGATCATTTATGGAGGATATTTGATTTCGAAGGTTTTTATGGCGTTGTACTTAAAAGAAGTGAAACTAATAACAAGTTCTTTCAAGAGTGGAATGCATAAATTATTTTATCTTGATTAAATTAGGTAACTTATATTGAGAGTCCTTGTTATAAGTGATAAATATTTATCAAAAGCACAATTAAGTTCGTTTGTAGATTCTGATCTTACTTATTTCTCATTGACTTCAGACAAAGAAATTAATGATCATAATAAACAAATATTAATAAAATCTTCTTCTTTTACTGAATTACAGAGTGCCGACTATATTAATCATGAAATCGACAATCTGAATCTACAGTTAGATGAAATAAGAGTTAAAACATCCAATATTTTATATAAGAAACAACCACTTATAGATAAATTTATGCTTGATAATAATATTAGTACATATTATTTCACGAATTTAGTTGAAAAGAATGTATATAAATATAAACACTATAAATATATAGCTCAATACAATTCAATTAAAGAGATCCTAAAACAGAATCAAGATATTAATTTAGTTCTATATTCTCTTTTTGATCCTTATCTAAAAGAAGCTATTTGTAATCTTGATTGTGAGATTCAAGATATTACTAATCAAAAATATTTATCAAGCTTCAAAAGAAGATTCATATTATTGAAGAAAATTATAGCTTCTCTAATCAATGGTTCGCTATATATCTTTAGACTCTTATTTTGGATATGCCTACAAAAAATATATATTCATAAAGGTAATTATAAGGACAGTAATAGAATTAAGATTCTAAGTTATTTCCCTCTTTATGACGAAAATGAGGCTGAAAAAGGCAGATTTATTAACTCATACATAGAACCATTACAGCATTATTTGGAAACAAATAAGATTCAATATTCATGGCTATTTATTTATGCCAAGATTAAAGGTAAGAGCTATTTGGATTCATTAAAATTATCAAAAAAAATTGTAAAAAGTAATTTTCTCTTCTTGGAAAGTAATCTTACAGTTAGGATAATTTTTCAAATATTATATGACTGGCTTAGTCAAACTTATAAATATATTTGTTTAAGGAAGTTATTCTTTAATGGCAAGCAATCAAAATATAAATCATCGGTAGAAGATATCTATATTAGAGATTGTTTGGATGCATCATATTTTGGTATATCCGTATTATCAGGCATTGCTTATTATTATATTTTTAAGTCTTATGCTCAGAAACTGGAGTCAACAAAAATAATAATATACTTAAATGAGATGCAAACATGGGAAAGATCTTTTAATGCTGCTCTATCTAAATACAAGCCAAATATAAGAAGAATTGGCTTCCAGCATACTTCAGTAGCAAGGAGAATATTTCACTATTATTCTGAAATAGCTGCAGAAAGTAATAGTCATTTCCAGGAACCTCTGCCTGATTATTTTGCTGTCAATGGTTCTATAGCTTTGAAAGAATTAGAAAGGAGTTATCCTAAGAGATTGATATTATTAGAGGCTCTCAGGCAGATTAATTCAATTGATAATATGCAACATAAGAATCCAGTAGGGCGAAAAAAAGTTAAACAAATAGTTGTTGTAGGATCTTATGATTCTGGAGAAGCATATAAAATACTTAATTTTATTCTTGAGGCCTTTGTAAGATCTGATTATAAGATAATTGTAAAATCTCACCCTTCTTGTGATTTATCTTTAGCTGTGGAGCTATTTAGAAAAGAAAATGACTTAAATATTGAAATAGGAAGTGAAAATCTTGATCATTATTTAAAGGAATCACGTCATGTTATAGTCGGATCAAGTACAGCTGCAATAGATGCAATAAGATATAGATGCAGAGTATTCGTTCCAATATTTCCAGATCATATTATATTGAGCCCATTGTCTGGATATGAAAATCTTTTTACATATTGTTCTAAACCCCAAGATTTATATCAATCAGTTATTCATTCAGATAATTTAGATTTAGATGATCCCATAATTGATGAGATGAAAGGATTTATAGAGAAGTTTTGGCTTCTAGATCCTAATATACCTAACTGGAAGATGCTGTTGGATCATATTATTAAAGAAAAGAAAGAATTATAAATTATATGTATTTATTCAAAAAATATTTTTTAATAATAATTCACTTAATATTTTCACAAATAATTAGTATTAAGAATAAAGAATTTATACATTCTTTTTCAAAACTATTCTCTTTTTTTAGGAAAGACTTTAGAAGTGATAAGCTTATTGAAAATCTTATATCCGAGATAAATGAGTTAAAAATAAATCAAGAATACAATGCAACTCATCTTGCTAAGTTATGTTTTAACTCTCAATCATCATTTGAAATCAATATTCAATTATTATCTGAATCTATAATCTTTACAGATAAATCTTCATGGGATATTAAATCTTCTGAGGCAGAAGATGAATTATTTTTACAAAGATTCTCATGGGTATTATTATTAGTTGAATCTAAAACAATTAACTATAAGACATTTATTACAATCATTGATCATTGGCTAATTAACAATGATCATAGTGCTAGTAAGAATAATGGTTGGGATTCATATTCAGTATCTGAAAGAGTATGTAATTTAATTATATTAATTAATCATTATGATATTTATGGAAAGGATTTAGAGAATTTTAAAATATTGATTGATAGTCATTTGTCATACCTTATTAATAATTTAGAATTCAGGGGTAGTTCAACTAATAATCATTTATTAAATAATGCACGAGCTTTATATATAGGTGGTGCATTCTTAAATAATAAGATTTACCAGTCTATAGGAAGCATTATATTAGAAAAATTTCATAGTAGAGTTTTTAGTGATAGCGGAATGAATCGAGAGGGCTCATCACACTATCAATTGATATTTACTAAATGGCTGTTAGAAGTTCTATGGTTTGCCTATTATTTTGCAGATATTAAAACTATTGATTTAATGAAAAACAGAGTGAATAAAGCATTAAGTGCTTCTTACTTCTTCCTAAAAATAAATGAGTTTCCTTTTATTGGAGATATTGCACCAGATTTTGCTCTCAGTTATTTTATGGATTTGCCTCAGATTGGAGAACTAATTATTAATGGAAGCATTAAAAAAGAATCAAATATTGGGTTGACTGGTATTGGCCTCTATTTAGGTGTTGAAGGATCTGTGGAAAACAAAATATCAGTCAACCCAAATAGTTACCATAAAGATGGATATTATTTGATACAGAAGCAAGATCTTTTATTATTATCTTATGTTAATCCTAATAGTTATATATCAGCAAGCAGTCATGCACATTCTGATATTGGCTCATTTATTTTATGGCATAAGGGTAAAATTATCATGGATGATCTAGGTAGATCAACGTATCAAAATAATCAATTGGGGGATATTGCTAAGAGTGTAGTTTCTCATAATACTTTAAGCATAAATAAATCAGAGTTATTTATAGTGCATAATCTAAATAGCTTTCCTGAGTTACATACTACAAAATATATTGGAGCAATACCTGAGGCAGTTTATACAGAAGATAGCGTTTCTAAGACACTAAATATAACTTACAGTGCTTTCAATTGGTTTGGTAAAAGTACTGTTATTTCAAGAAGATTATTACTTCAATCTGGTAATTTCAAAATATTAGATAACATTACAGGCAGCGGAATAAGGACAGTTAATACTCACTTTCATGCAGGTATGGACCTAGATCTGAGGATAAATAATGAATATATTGATACAGCTAATTTCTTATTAATGAATGATAATATCCAGATCGCTTCTGTAGACTATTGTGATGTTGACTCCCCTCATGTTGATCTACTGAGATCAAATTCCTCAAAGAAATATGGCTCTGTTAATATGACTGATACTATGGTTTTAAGGCAAGAATGTGTTTTACCTGTAATAAATAAATATGAATTTAAATTTAAAATTTAAGAAATACTCTATCTAGTGTGTGGTATAGCTGGTATATATAATTCCAATCTTGAGCCTTCTGCTCAAATTGATTGCAATAATCATATGATGAAATATATGTTTCATAGGGGCCCTGATGATCTTGGTTTTGAGTCATTTCAAAACTGCATTATTGGGCAAACAAGATTAAGTATTATAGATACCTCAGAGAATGCTAGGCAGCCTTTTACAGATAAAAAAAAGAATATAAGTATAGCTGTTAATGGAGAAATATATAATTATAAATCTCTCAGAAAAGAATTGATAGGAAGCGGGTATAAATTTCAATCTAATTCAGACTCAGAAGTAATATTACATGGTTATATCAAATGGGGTACAGACCTATTTAAGAAACTAGAGGGTATGTTTGCAATTGCTATTTATGATCGGTTAAAAGATCAGTTAATTCTATCAAGAGATAGGCTTGGAATTAAACCCCTATATTTCTCAAAAAAAGATGGATCTATTATATTCGCTTCAGAAATAGGTTCGATTTTAGCTAGCAAGCTTATAAAACCTAAGTTAGATATTTCCTCTTTGTATGCTTATCTTTTTTTAGGGTATATGCCGCAAGGAATAAATCCTATTAATGAGATAGAAACATTAGCACCTGGAACATATATATTATTTACAAAAGAAGAAGTCACCACTAAGAAATATTGGAATTTATCCTTCTCAGAAGATTCTCATTTTGAAAATGAGCAAGACTTACTTCTTGAAACTAGGAGACTATTAGATTCCAGTATAAAGTCTCATACACAAAGTGATGTACCATTAGGAGTATTTTTAAGTAGCGGGATAGATTCAACAATAATAACTGGCTTAGTTGCAGATCAATTCTCTAATGTAAAGACATTATCTGTAGGATTTGAAGATGGACCAAGTAGATTAAATGAATTAGCTTTGGCAAAAAAAACATCAAATTATTTTGGAACAGACCACTCTGAATTTATATTAAATGGTAGTTATGTCGAAAGTCGCATTGAAAAAATTATTAGTCATATGGATAGCCCCTCATTTGATGGAATTAATACCTTTATTGTCTCTGAAATGGCAAAAGAATCAGGTCTGACTGTTGCTCTTTCTGGGCTAGGTGGAGATGAACTATTTGGTGGTTATGAGATATTTAATTTTTATCCAAAATACATTCCTCTTTTGCCATACTGGAATAAAATTCCCAGTTCTATAAAACAAAGATTAATTAATTGCGCATCAAATATTATCAGCAACCCTGATAGAAAAAATAAAATCAGGAGGCTTAAAGATATTAAAGATGCTTCGAGTTTATATGCTTTAAATAGGGCAAATTCATGGCCCTTAGATATTTATGAAATATTACAAGATGATTATAGAAATGATTTTAACTCAGACCATCTTTTTAATATATTTAATGATAATAATTCTAATTCATGGAAATCACTCCAAGAGAAAGAAATTAAAAATTATGTGAGTTCAAGGCTTCTCAGAGATACTGATGCTATGAGTATGGCTAACTCATTGGAAGTAAGGGTTCCTTTATTAGATGATAGTTTAGTAAATCATATGACCTCTATTGAGTCTAATTGGAATAATAAATATGGATGGCCAAAAAAATTATTAATAGAATCCACTAGAGATATGATTCCAGAATTTGTTTTGAATAATAAAAAACAAGGATTCCAACTTCCTATGGAAGTATGGATGAGAAATGAATTGGAGCATATTGTTGAAGATGTTTTCTCTGTTAATAACATTAATGATAGAGGGTTATTCAATGCAAATAACATGCAAGGACTATTACAAAAATTCAAACAAGATAGGACTACATATGATCAAATATGGAAATTTGTCTCACTAGAGTTATGGCTAAGAAATCACAATATAACAATTTAATTTCATTTATTGGCAGTATGAGAAAGTAATGGAGCATAATAATAAAATTAAAATAAGTGTTATTACTACTACGTTTAATTCTATAAAATTCTTACCATATTGTATTGAGAGTATTCAAAAGCAAACGTATACAAATTATGAACATATCATAATAAATGATGGGTCTAGCGATGGTTCAAAAGAATATCTAGATTCGATAAGTGATGAAAAAATAAGAGTAATCCATCTTCCAAGATCAGGACGAGGAAAGTCATTAAATAAAGGATTATATGAATCTAGGGGACAATATATAGCAATATTAGATGCAGATGATATTTCTATAAGTACTAGGCTTGAAGTTCAAAAAAATATTTTAGATAGTAAACCAGAGTATGATTTAATTTCATCACTTTTTGAAATATATAAGGGTACGGATGCAGATAAAGAAAAAATAACTAATCTAATTGATTCTACTTTATTAAATCTAAAAAAACTTATATCTTCAGATTTCATATATACAAATCCTATATGCCACTCTTCAGTTATGATGCGAAAAGATATCTTTAAAAAAGTTGATAATTATGATGATAGGAGAACAGAGTTATTCGATTTTGAATTATGGATTAGAATGCTAATAACTAATAAGGTAAAAATGTATCTTATAACTGAAGCATTAGTATTTAGAAATTTACATAATCAACAATATTTTGAGTCAAAAAAAAGGTTGAGATATTTATATCAGACCTATTTACTTAGAAGACAAGTTCTAGGCTATATGAAATATTCCTATTTTTATCATATAGTTATAATATTTATACTTTTTTATGGTTTACTACCTAGATATATAAGAAAGCATTTTATGAATTGATTTTTTAAAGGTTATTTAGTTAGTGATAAATAAGCAGAGAATAGCAATTACAGGCGCCAATGGTTATGTTGGTAAAGAGTTGTTGAAAGAGTTGGACAATCTTAATTACAGCGTATCCCTTCTGTATAGAACAAGAAATAAATCGTCTATTGAAAATGAAAAGAAGCATAGCGTTATTTATGGTGACTTATCTAGTAAAAAATCACTTTCTAAGTTGCTAAAGAATCGCACAGTTCTGATTAACCTAGCCGGCGAATATCTGGTGGAAAATCTTATGATGGATACAAACTATGAAGGAGTAAAGAATTTATTCGAAGTTGCAGAAAACTCTACTATCACAACATTCATCCATCTAAGTAGTGTAGGAGTATATGGGAGACCTAAAAAAGGAATAGTGAGTGAGGAGTCCAAAATTATAGGAATAAATCACTATGAAGAAAGTAAAATTTATTCAGAAAAGGCTTTATTTGACAAAGCTAACAAGAATATTAAGACAATTATCTTAAGACCATCAAATATTTTTGGGCCACATATGAAGAATCAATCTCTAAAAGATATGTGCCATAGTATCCATAAAGGGAGATTTATTTTTATAGGAAAGAAGGGAGCTTCTGCAAACTATCTATATATCGATAATCTATTAAAATCAATTATAAAAGTAATTGAAAAACCAAATAAGAATTCAGAAAATATTGAAACCTTCAACTTAAACCAAAACATTACAATGGAAAAACTTGTATCTGCTATTCTTCAAAACAATCAAAACAATAAATCTTTTTTTAGGCTTCCATATTTATTTGTTTACTTTCTGGCATATATTGCTGATGTATTTAGTAATATCAGTAAAATTGAACTTCCATTGACAAGGTCAAGAGTGGATGCTTTATCCTCTCATGCAAATTTTATTCAAGGTAAATTTGATCATTATTATGGTTATAGTCATGAATCTAGTATGGAAGAAGGTATAAAAGAGTGCTTAGATTTATGGCAAATAGCAATAGAAGAGAATCCTAAGTGAAAATAGATGCTGAACTAAAGGGTCTAAAATTAGCTAGGATAGCAACTTTATCTTTCTCCCTAGTTTCACAACTGAAAAAACAACTTGAGGATTGTAAAAACTCAGGCTTAGAAATTACTCTTATTTCTGGAACTGATGATGGAATGAGTATTATTGATGATCTAGATATTAAACATAAGCAAATATTTATACCAAGAGATATCTCTTTAATCAAAGATTTAGTTGCATTAATAAAACTCTATTTATGTTTCAGGCATAATAAATTCAATATAGTTCATTCTACTACTCCAAAGGCAGGACTTCTAACAGCTATTGCTGCATATTTCGCAAGAGTACCAGTTAGATTGCATACTTTCACTGGTCAAGCATGGGCAAATTTAAGTGGATGGAAGAGATCAGTTTGTATCCTCATGGATAAGGTTATTATTCTATTGAATAGCAGAGTTTATGCCGATAGTAATTCTCAAGTAAAGTTCTTATATGAGAATAAAGTTATAAGTAGCATCGGTGATATTACTGTCTTAGGTAACGGCTCACTTGCTGGTGTCGATTTAGATATATTCACTAATAAAAAAGATAAGATAAGAGAAGAAAAAAGAGCAAGTTTTAATATTCCTGATAGTGCTTTTGTATTTATTTATCTTGGGAGAATCAATCTAGAGAAGGGAATTAGGGAGCTATTGCAGGCATTTAATGAAGTTATCAGAAAAGATCCCAAAGCAGTTCTGTTATTAGTTGGCCCAATGGATATTAAGAAGCCAATTGAAAGCATGAATATAATAGAAAAAATAAGCAATAATGAGAATATATTTAGATTTAACTACACAGATGAACCGCAAGAATTCTTATTTATTTCCGATATTTTATGCTGTCCAAGTCATAGAGAGGGATTTGGAACTGTCATTATAGAAGCTGGAGCCATGGGAATACCATCTATAGGCTCAAATGTTATTGGT
>Ga0206683_10003351_pt1 | contig 10626 bp, 8 predicted proteins | sample M280m12015metaG_FD_155483 | JGI IMG/M metagenome (GOLD analysis project Ga0206683, IMG submission 155483) | Ammonia-oxidizing marine archaeal communities from Monterey Bay, California, United States - M2 80m 12015 | ecosystem: Environmental > Aquatic > Marine > Intertidal zone | place: USA...
TCAAGATTGAAATTATTATCTTTTGGGTAATTCTCATCGAAGATCTTTTTAATTAACTCAAAATTCTTAGGATAATTAACTGAAAAATTTAGCTCTGGGTGATTCAAAAAAGACCATTTACCTAGAGCTTCTAAATAATCTATTTTATATTTTTCTGGATGGTCAAAAATAAACGCTGTAGGGTGTTTTCCATTGGTTTCATACTCAGGATAAAATTTATAATCCTGTGCAACTTTGGATTTATATATTTGCACTCTTACACCAATCGAAAATAGCGTCTTATGCTCCACTAGGTCACCATAATCCTGAGAAATATTAGCACAGTAATCTAGCCCTGAGGAAAAATATAGATTAATAACATCATCAATTAAATCTGAATGCACAATAGGATTATCACCTAATATTTCAATTATATTTTCACAATCAAAATATTCAGCTGCAGATGTAATACGATCCATTAAACTATCTAAAGACCCTCTATAGATATCTAGACCATATTCCTTTGCTACATCCTCTAATAGATCATCCGTTTTTTCATTACTAGTTGTAATGATAACTTTGTCAACTTGTTGAGATTTTTTTAGTCTTTTAGCAAGATGGACTATCATCGGTATATTCTGAATTTTGAATATGTTCTTATTTACTAATCTTGAAGAATTGAGTCTTGCAATAATAAAAGCTCCTGTCATGAATGATCCTTAAATTAATTGTTTATTTTTTCCATTCTTTTTTCAATAGACCGTACTCCAATGAATCAAGATATTCGTTATCACAAAAGTATTCCTGTTTTTTAACTCCTTCTAACTGGAAGCCATTAGCTTCAAATGCTTTTTTACTAGCTATATTTTTTGACCACATCCCAGCATTAATTTTTCTTAAATTCATTTTTCTAAAAGCATGGTGAACTAAAAGTTGTATAGCTTTTTTACCAATACCTTTGCCTCTTCCTTCATCTTCACCTATTAGGATACTTATCGCTCCTGTTCCATGAACCCAATCAATATTATGCAGTCCAATCAATCCTATGAATATGGGCTCTTTATTCCCTTTTAAATCAATTGCAAGCTGAATATTATTTTTATCTGTTGTTAGATTTCTTAAATGATCTTTTTGTTGGGCTAATGTATTTGGGAAAACACCCTTATTCATATACTGGGTAATCCCTTGATCATTAAACCAAGATGTCCATTTGACAAGATCATGCTCTTGAAACTCTCGCAATATTATTAAATTATCTTCTAACATAATATTTTCTTATTAACTACCAATGTCCTCCCAAGTCAAGATATGATCAGCCTCTAGATCTTTATTAATATATTTACCAATAATTTTATCAATATCACTTGGATCGATTCCACTACCAGGTCTTTTAAAGGTAATATTATTATTAGATAAAATATCACCTTTATTCAGAGTATCAACTAAAACTAAACTCCTCCTAGCATTCTCTCTAGAAATCATTTCTGACTCAATTGGTTCCTTATCATAACTACCTAACACTTCTCCTAAATTATTCAATCTATCATTAAGTATTTTTAGATCTTGCTTATCCATAGCATGATAATGATCATTCCCGGGTAATGTTTTATCAAATGTAAAATGTTTCTCAATGATTTTAGCCCCTAAAAGAACAGAGGTTTCTATGTTTTTCATGCCTTGTGGCAAAGTGTGGTCTGAATATCCAATGAGAAGATCTGGGTACCTATCCTTAAGGTTAACGATCATAGATAAATTAGCATTCTTATTTTCAGTAGGATAATTCAAAATGCAGTGCAGAAGAGCTAAGGGATTGCCCTTCTCTTTTATCCACTCAATTGTTCTATCTATTTCATTCAAATAAGAAGCTCCAGTTGACAAAACGATTGGTTTATTGAAACTACTTATGTATTTAATAAATGGTTTATTATTAAGATCTGATGAAGATATTTTAAAAGTTCCCATCAAATCATTTAAGAAATCTGATGACTCTATATCAAATGGTGTACTTAAAAACTCTATATCAACACTATCGCAATGAAGCTTTAATGCTTCAAACTCTTTTTTCCAAAAAGCATCATATTTTTTAAATAAATGATATTGACTGGTTGTTGGCTCATTTGCGAGGTTCCAGTAAGAAGGAGAGTTTTTAGAGGCTATTGTGTCTGCCTTATAGCTTTGAAACTTTATTGCATCTGCACCTCCCTCTTTAGCCTCATCTATTAACCTTAAAGCTAAATCCATTTTTGCCTCATGATTCACACCAGCTTCTGCAATAATAAATGGTTTAGCATAAGAGCCTTTGCTTTTATTAGAACTATTTATAAATTCATCTAAATTCATATTCATCAACTCATTTCACTATCTAGGCTATCAATATATTGAATTATTTCCTTCATACTATTTATAGGTCTTAATGGGAAATTATTATACTGTTTATAATCATTCATAGTATCAATATCTAATCGTAATTCTGGTCTTTGAAGCCACTTATGTTTTGGATTAAAGGTTCCAATTTTAAACTTATTCTTATTAGACCAAATATAATTAAAAAGATGTTCTCTATATTCGACTTTATCAGCATTGTCATTGATAGTTTTCAGAGTTTTTCTATTGGTAATTTCTGCTCCAACTCCATCTGGGTATAAATTATCCCTTGGTATATGATTATATGCATAATCATATTTATTGCTTAGAAAATAATCTACTAAGTCATTTACTGAGTCTGGATCAATAAAGGGGTTATCCGCACAAACTCGTATTATATAATCAGCTTCATATTTTTGTGAGGCCTTATAAAATCTATCAAGAACATCTTCCTCAGATCCTCTGAAAACATTGGCATTAATGGACTCTAAAAATTTGAATAAGATATCATCTTTTTTATTATCAGGAATAGCAAAAATAATCTGATCAATTTTTTTGCTTAAGGTTAGACGTTGATAAACCCACTCAACTATTGGTATATCATTAATCTGCAATAATGCTTTTGCAGGCAACCTTGAAGATCCCATTCTAGCTTGAACAATTGCAACTATATTATGTTTCATTAGATGTATGTAAAAATATATATTTATTTTTATATAATCATAGACTACTTACAAAAAGACTCAATAATATCAACTACTTTTGATTTATTACTAGAAAAATTTATTTTATCTATCTTTTTATATAATGACTTATAAAATAGCTGATTCTTTATAACCTTACTCAACCATGTTTGAATTGCTTTTGGTGTATCTTCCTCATCATAAAGACCGATATTTATTATTCCATTTTCATTTTTAGAAAATGTATGAGTATCCTCTCTTTCATGCTGAGAAATGACTAATGAAGGAACGCTCATATGAGCAAGCTCATAAACAGTTCTGCCATTAGAAGTAATAGCTATATCAACCGTTCCCATAATTTGAGAAATCACCCCTGTTGCATATGTTAAATGAATATTATTATAAGATTTAATATATTCTTTTAAATTCTCATAATATGAATAACCTGGACCTGTAACTATATGAATAGAAATATCATTATCTTTACAAAGGTTCAAGATAGAATCTAGAGTAACCCTGGTTAAATTATTGGGATCTGTACCTCCAAAAGAGATCATTAATGATTCAATTTTAGGACTATACTTATTGGAATCCTTAGTAAGAAACTCGTCCCTAAGAAAAAAATAATCACTACCCCAGTAAATATTTTTGCCAGTAATTAATGGGACTTCATATAACTCATTTATAGTAAGATCAGTATATTGTACTCCGCTCCCCAAATCTTCAAATGATATCACCTTGATAGAATTATCTTTTAACATCTTGATATTTTCTGCCTTAGTAGAAAGAATGTCACTAATTACAAGCTTAGGCTCTAAGTTAATAATCTCATTGTAGATTTCATCTTGATGATAAATTTTAACTAAATAATCGTCCCTAATAAGTTTTTCAGCAAATAATCCAGTTACTTCTGAGCAGACAAATAATATTTCATATTTTTTTAATTCTTTAGCTAAAGCAAGTGATCTATAAATATGGCCTAACCCAACTTCTTTATAGCCAATAATATGGAAAACAATTCTAGATTTATAACTTTCCTCAAGCAATTAAATTTGCTCAAGCGTTTTTCTAGTTGCATCAGTCATATAGTCTAGTTCGCTATCAGTCATAGTTTCATAAAAAGGAAATGAAACCATATTATCGAAAAATTGATCGGTATTAGGGCAATTAGCTTTTCCATATCCATGCTTAATATAATAAGGATATCTATAAAGGGGATAATATTGAGTAATACATTGAACACCCATTTCATAAGCCATTTTTTCAATAAATATATCTCTTTTATTATTTTTCACTTCTGCTACAAGATGCTGATAGTTATGCCTAGTATTATTAACTCTATGAAATTCAAGCAGGCTAGAATTAGCCAATGAGTCAATAAATTGAATAGCTCTTTCTCTTTTTAAATTATTAACATCTTCTATACGATCAATAATTTTTGCCCCCAGTGCACATTGTGGTTCACCTAAACAAAAATTATTTGGCTCTAATTCAATACCATTATATTTTGGAAAATCTACATTTGACATTGCAGGCTTCCAATATTGTTTAATATTTTCAAATGAAGAATGTCCATTATGTCTCAACATAGGAATGATACTAGCCTGATCTTTATCAGAGGCGATTAAAATTCCACCTTCACCTAATGTTGAAATATTTTTTTGAGAATGATGTGAAAAAATAGAAAAGTCTCCATATGATCCTGCTTTCTTACCATTTACTTCTGTACCTAATGATTGTGCACAATCTTCGATTAAAATAAGATTATTTTGATCGGCTAATTGCCTGATCTCAGTCATATCAGCAGCAAACCCGTATAAATGGACTATGATAATTGCCTTAGTATTCTTTGTAATACATTTACTAATAGTTTCCGCAGTTGCTACTCTTTTTAGTGGATCTATATCAGCCCAAATAACTCTTGCTCCTTTTTTTACGAAAGGATATGCAGTTGCAGTATAAGTATGTGAAGGAATGACTACTTCATCTTCCCCATTAAATAAACAAAGCTGAGCTGCTATTTCTAGAGCAGCTGTAGCACTGCTCATGGCAAAAGCATAATCTACACCAATATATGATTGATACTTTTTCTCAAATTCTAGAAGATACTTACCTTGAGTTAATGTATTTGAATCAGCCATTATATTAGATACTAGATCTATTTCATCTTGTGTATATGAGTGACCTCTGCCCTTAAAAGGAATTTTAAAATTCATAATTCTTACATCATCTTAAATAGTTCAATTACTTTGTCTTTGGTAAGAACTGTCTTAAATTCAGTTCCCAAAGCATTGGTTAAAGGTTTTTCATGAACAATAGCAGCTTCATATAAAGCATCATATTGATTAGCAGAAAGCAAGCTATGGTTTATTTTAGGTACATCAATTGACTGAGTTTTTGTCATCAACCAAAACTCATCGTATTCATTTTTATAAAATTCTTCCATAGCTCTCATTGTCATACAATTTGCTACACAATGATGTAATCCTAATGCAACACTCAATCCAGCAGAAAAAGGATGGACAAGACCAACATAACTGGTGGCAATAGCTGCCCCACCCATATATGAAGCTACCATAAGCTTTGACCTATTTTCATCAGACTGCATATCACCTGAATTAAATATCTCTCTACAATATTGAATTGATATTTGGGATAAGGAATCTCCAATTGGGTTTCTATATATTCCATTTAATGCTTCAAAACTATGAATATATGCATCCATGCCTGTAAAAAAATACTGATCCCTAGGCACTGTTTTTGTTAGATCAGGATCCATGATTACCTGATTATAAACAGAATAATCACTATTCATACCAAGCTTTAAGCCAGTTTCTTTATTTGTAACTACGCAAGTTCTTGTTGCTTCAGCTCCAGTTCCTGAAAGTGTTGGGATAGCAATCTTATAGACACTGGGTTTTTTCACTAAATCCCAACCTTGATAGTCAGAACAAATACCTCCATTTGGTAATAAGTTTGCAATGGCTTTAGCTACATCAAGGCTTATACCTCCGCCTATCCCAATAATTGCATAAGGATCAGATAGATTATTCTCTAGTAAATTACTGTATATAGAATCAATATAATCTGTTGTGGGTTCATCTTGAGTACTTACAAAAATTACTCGGTCTGCATCATTAATAGGCAGTCTAGATAAAATATTCTTTTTTTCTTGAAAAAATATATCAATAAAATAAATAGAATAACTACTTTCAGATTTATCTTTTTGTTTTAATAGAATTATCTCTAGTTCTTCGATAGAGCCGGAACCAAAGACAAACCTATCTATATTTCTAACATTCTTAATACCTGTTTGTAATATGTCTGGAATACTCATTATTGACAATCAATCCTAACTAATTCTTTCAAGCCTTCTTCTACAGATTTATTAACCTTATAACCTAATAAATTTTCTGCTTTTTCAATATCAGCCATTGAATGCATTATGTCTCCTGTCCTAAAGTCACGATATTGAGGTTCTTTGATCACGGTATCAGGCTTATGAATTAAAATATTATGCTTTATAATTTGAAAAAGTTCATTAAGGGAAATTTGATGATTTGCTGCAACATTATAAATTTGATTAAGTGAATCTTTATTATTGGTTAATGCTGACAAAATATTTGCTTGAACAGCATTATCAATGTAACAAAAATCTCTAGTTGTTGAACCATCTCCATTAATAAAAAGATTAGACTCACTGAGCAGTGCGGATATCCATCTTGGAATAACAGCTGCATATTGTCCGTTTGGATCCTGTCTTTTACCAAAAACATTAAAATATCTAAGCCCAATAGAATTAAAATCATAAACTTTTGAGAAAACTGAAGCATAGATTTCATTGACACTCTTAGTTACAGCATATGGGCTCAAAGGGAGACCAATATGAGTTTCATGTTTTGGTAAAATTGGTGAGTCACCATAAATAGAGCTAGAACTTGCATAAACAAAATTTTCAACATTATTATTTTTTGAGGCCAATAAAATATTAAGAAACCCATTGATGTTAGAATCATGAGTAGTTAATGGATCCTCAATAGATCTAGGAACAGAACCGATAGCAGCTTGATGAAGCACATAATTAATATTTTTAGTTAACTCTAAGCAACTGTCATAATTCCTAATATCGGCCTCATAAAATACAAATTGAGAATCATTATTAAGTGTTTTCTGATAACTTTCTAAAAAAGCAATATTAGACCTTAAACCAGTAGAAAAATTATCTAAGGCGTAAACTATTTGATTATTCTTAAGCAAGAATTCACTTAAGTTGGAGCCTATAAATCCTGCTGCCCCTGTGACAAGCCAAGAATACTTATTTAATTGAAGATTAGATAATGCTTCTTCAAAATTATTGACCACAGTAATTTCTCATAATTATAACTATACTTATAAAGTATTTGGTGACAGCTGAAATATTTTCACAACTAACTAAATATTATAATTTTTTCTAATTATTAGTGTAAGGGTACTTAGTATTAATCCAAAAAAGAATCCAACTAATACTATTTGAGTTCTCTTAGGCTTGATTCTCGTTTTTGGAACCATAGCTGGATCTATTACCTTGAATACATAATCCTCTCTAATATTAGCTAACATTATTGTTTGCAGCTGTTCTTGTATCATAGAATTAAGTACATTTCTAATATCAACTAATGTTGTTGCTTGAATTTCTATTTTTAAAAATTCAATGCTTTTTTGTGCTTCTGCTATCTCATCATTTCTGATGTAATTATTAATAGAAGTAACATAGTTATTAGCATATTTTGCAGCCAATATAGGATCATCCCAATTCATAGAAATAGTTATAATCCCATCTCTTTTATCATAACCAATTGAATAGTGATCTCTGATTGCGCTTTGTGCACCAAGATCTGAAGGGGCTACTCCATTAATCCATGACTGATCTTCTTCATTCCAATCTTCCTTAAATAATAATGGGAGAAGATTCTCTTGCTTAACGAAAAGTATGTTAAATTTTTTGGATTCAGCAATGGCTATAGTTGTTTCTATCGTATCAGCAGCACCTCCTGGTAAAATTTTTCCAGCAATTGAACTAAGGCCAGAAAGAGATTTGGCTAAGGACCCAGCTGATTGTTTATCTGCCGCAGGTATTGCTATCACTTCAGCTTGATATATTGGCGTTATTAGAAGTGAATAGATAATAGCTAAGATAGTAATACCCGACGTAATACCAAATACTGTCTTAATGTTATCTATCAAGAATTGAAATAATTCAGAAATCTCCATTCCATCTGTATCAAAGTCTAAAATTGTTTTTTTATCGCTCATTTATTAATTAATAAATTACTATTTAAAACTTGAAACAGCAGCAGCTGCAACTGCTAACTGATAAATAACTTGTGTAACTTCTGTTGTTGCTCTAATACCTGAGAAGGTGTCTACTTTTAGGGGAACAACTATTGTATCTCCTGGAGATAAACTATTTTTCGCAGAATAATTAGATCTAAAAAACCCACTGCTTCTAGTTCTGGAAGGAGGAATAATTGAGCCGTCAGACTTTATGATATAGGTATTCTCTTGGTCAGCGAAATTCGTAGTTCCACCGCTTAGATTTATATAATCTGTTAATGTTAAATTATCTTCAAATGAATGAGCATTTGTAACAAATACTTCCCCTATTACTGATACAGTATTCTGAGCTTTTGGAATAAACAATGTATCACCATCTTCTAAAATTATATCTTCAGATGTACCATCCACAATAGCTTGTATATCTACTACTATCCTTCCTAATGATAATGAGGTATTGCCAGATTGTAATAGTATATCTAACTGGTTAAGTACTTCTGGGTTAAAGGTCTCTTGTCCAACTCCTTTCGTTTGACTTGCCAGTAAAATTTTTCTTTTTATTTCAGCTTGTGCCTTATTAAATCTTTTCAACTCACTAGCAGCTAAAGATTGTCTTTGAAAAACAGCTGCTTTAGGGAATGCTTTATTATTGAAACTACCAGCCCTCATAATTAGACTCCTTAGCGTCTCATTCTTAGATATTGGAAAAGTACCAGGGAAAAATACTTCTCCTAAAATTTGTACATTAGATACCTCTCTTGAAATTTTCTTTATATTAACTAAATCATTCGGCCTAAGACTAGATGACATCATTCTAGTATCTAATGTAGAAGCATTAGTATTAGATATTTTATACTCTTTACCATCTAGATCACTTCTGATTAATTCTATGTCTGTAGTATATGTTGAGTCTTTTAGGCCACCTCCTGATTTAATTGCATCCTCAAGAGTCATATTTTCACTTAGAGGATATTCTCCTGGGAAAAATACATTTCCATAAATAGAAATAACTTTTTTCATTTCTATCGATGTAGATTGTCTCTTAATTAAGTTTAAAATTGGATTTATCAACTGCTGCCTACAAACATCTGTTAATGATAACTCTTGGCTTTGTGTCTTGCTTCCTTCTAATACCTGTGCACTTCTAATGTCTTCAAGCGATGCTGTTTGAGTTTCAGATAGGCTTGCAACTGAAGCAATGCCGCCTGATTCAACAATTTCTTGTCCAACATTTTCAGGAAGAGTGCAATAATGATAGACGTTATATCTATAAAAAATATTATTATCTATATTTTCAGCAGGAACAGGCTCATTTGATTTTGAATTAATATTTGAGATAGGTAGACCAGTAACTGGATTGATTTCTGTCTGTTTTTTTTGATATTGCTCTAGTAAAGATTGTCTTTGACTTTGTGATAGCTCATCATTTTCAATAAGTTCTGTTGAAACCAAATCAAGTGATAAAAATTTAGGAAAGAAAACTATTTCATCTCTTTCTCTAAGGAGAATATTCTGTGATGAATTCTTATTATCGTTCAAATCCTTCAGAAGTTTCTCTATATCGACTTGGAAAATATTAAAAATCCCATCTGATAACTCTCTTTTAACGATAGTATAGTTAAGATCAGTCATAGGTAAAAGACTATCAAATGAAGATATAATATCAGATACTCTAAGACCTTCTTCCCAAGACATGAAACCTGGTTGTTGGGCATGGCCAGTTATGAGAATTGCATTTCTCATAGTCGCATTTACTGGGTAAACATTCACTAAATCTCCATTTTCCAAATTAGCGTTTTTAGAAGCTTTCCTATTTAAATTAATGTCCAATAGTTTGAAGCTATTGTTTGTAGAATCGACTCTCTCTATTTCTATTGAATTAAGATCTGCTTCAGGTTTAAGATTTCCTGCAAATTGTATTAAATCTGATAGTTTTTCATTCTCCAAAAGTTCATAAATTGCTGGTTTTAAAACTTCGCCAGTAATTGCAACAGTTTTAGTAACAGAAGGTATAAATACTACATCACCTTCTTTAAGAGATTTATCATTTCTGGTATCTCCTTTTAGTAATAAATCATAAAAATCCATGGTTGAAATAATTTCTCCATTTCTTTTTAATTGTATATTCCTAAGTGATCCTGTTTTTCTGATTCCGCCATTAATAAAAATTGCATTTGTCATGGTTGTTAAAGCACTTACTGTATACATGCCAGGGTTTACAGCATTACCAAGAATAAAAATATTTATTGATCTCAACTTACCCAAAGTAACATTCGCTAATGTTCCA
>Ga0206683_10003352_pt1 | contig 10625 bp, 10 predicted proteins | sample M280m12015metaG_FD_155483 | JGI IMG/M metagenome (GOLD analysis project Ga0206683, IMG submission 155483) | Ammonia-oxidizing marine archaeal communities from Monterey Bay, California, United States - M2 80m 12015 | ecosystem: Environmental > Aquatic > Marine > Intertidal zone | place: USA...
GATTAGCCAAACTTCACTGAAGAATAGTTCCATTGGAGTAGCAATAGCCAATACGGTCAGCATTTCAATACGTTCTTTTCTATTGGTCTTTATGAAAATATATGCAAAAACAGACCAACACCAAATATTGACTGGCCACTCAGAAAGATGGTCTGGAATTATTCCATTTAATCCAGTAGCACTGATGTACAAACCGATGCCGATTGTAAGTACATACAATACAGGTCTGTTCATGAATAGCGCTAGCGACAACACTTCTTAGCACTAGGGGTTGGATTTACACGAGCCAATAAAACTTCAAGCTTCAATTGGGTTATGTGTCTCAGTGCTCGTTGAAACTGCTTCTGCTTTCTTTGCCTCAACTTGTCTTGCTAAGAATGAAACAACATCAAGAATTTCAATATCTGCATACTTTTCATCACCTTCAAACTTCAAACATTCAAAGTGAGAAACACACTTTGGACATGATGTGATCATTGTATCGGCTCCTGTTGCACGTATTTCTTCCATACGGGAAACACGAAGAGAGCGAGCGTTTTCATTACAAGACATCATACTGGAAACACCACAACACATTGCATCTTCTCCACTATGCTCCATCTCCACTAAACTAACACCATCAACAGCGTTAATCAATTCACGAGGTTCATCATAGATTCCCATTTGACGTCCAAGTCTACATGGGTCGTGATAGGTTACTGTAGTTTCATCCGCACTTAGATTCATATCAAATCCTTGTTCGATTAGATACTCTGTAGTATGCATTACCTTAACACCTTCAAGTTCATAATCACGAGCAAATGTTCTGAAACATTCTGCACATGATGAAACAAGAGTATCTATTCCTGATTCCTCTATCTTGCGTTGGTTATATGCCTTCAACTTTTCAAACACTTCATCAAGACCCTGCCACTTTTGGTCATGGCCACAGCACTTTAGGAAATCTCTTCCAAGATATGATACTTCATTGCCCATCTCTTCAAACAAAGTGAAAGCAGCAGTAGTTGAGTCACCTAAGTTCATCTCACCATCATTAACATGAGAGAAAATCATTTCTTGGTCTAGATAGTCAACACAACCTGGATAGTATCCAACCTTTGAATTGATTGGGTAATCTTCTGTTGCAATAAAGTCTGCATCTGCCTCTTCCTCTGCTTCAGCAGCAAGAACTGCTTGAAGCACTGTGTGAGGAATCTCAGCTTGAGATGCACCAACTATTAGTCCGCGTCTAATATCAACATATGAGTCATAATCAACAAGTTGTGGACAAGCGTTAGTACAGGCTGAACAAGTCAAGCATGAATACATTGGAACACCATCATCTTCATTATTCCATGAATTGTAAATAATGTTCAATTTATCTCCACCTGTGAATAGACGTACTGGACAAGCATCGTCACAAAGGTCACAGCCGTAGCACTTGTTCATCTCGAACTCATAGCCACGAGCCATATATCTCAGCATGACGAATACAAGTGCACCAAATGTTAGACATGGAACAAACATAGCATAGGTTAATTTTGCATCCATCGACTTAGGGTTCCTGTGATAGGATGGATTCTCAATCGGAGAGAACTTGCCATTTCCAAGAACCATATCTTCAGAGTTTGAGAGATTGACGCTTGTTCCTGCAAGACTTTCCGGAGCATTACTATTCCATACCAATAGTGGCTGGAAGGAAGAAATCTTCATCGCAGTTTCAGTTGTAATAGATGAATTAAGAGCAAGTAAACCAGATGCTTGTACAGTCATTTGGTAGTCATAGGTGCCTACTTTGAGTTCAACAGTTGCTCCATCACATTCAGTGAATGAAGAAACAGTCTTTCCAGATGAATCAGTAACTACAAGTGTTGAACTTAACATATCACCAGTAGATAAATCATTGATTTTTCTTTCACTGGCTCGGTACTCACAAGCAATATCAGTGGTAATTGTCTCTACAGTCTTGTGGTGTCCGTCAGGGAAATGAGTTGAATCTTCAGTAATTGTAAATGATCCTGTGGCAACCCATGCTGCATCTCCTGAGAATGAATCTGTAACCAATGCAGCATTTATTCCATTAGCAGCATCCTGATGCCCATTTGCATCTCCAAAATCAGTAATAATATACCTAGCGGGTTGATACAAATTCCAATCAAGCCAAGCAGTGGTTGGAACAATTCCAGAAGATGACCAGCCATGCGTGTCAGTAAATTCGTTAGCAGAATGAACATGTACATCGACAGGTTGTGCCCTCATATCTTCAAGCTCACCATAATCAGCAATAGTTAGCAATCCCTTTGCATCCCAGAAACCATCGTCATAAACATCCCAAGTAGAAACTGAGATTGCGGTTGAGACCAATAATGCTCCAACAAGAATTTGCTTACCATGTGCAGGTGTGAATCCAGCACCCCATGCTTTTACCATAATTGATCTAGTGACAAAATATATGACAATCCATATCAGTATTCCAGTTAAAACCCAGGGTATAGCATTGAATGCATCCGCAATCCAGGGTTCTCTTACACCACATAACAAATCGCCATGCGAATCCAATTTACAATAATCAGACCTATTATTGCCATATAACTTCAAGAAAATATTGATCGAAAATACCGAGATAAACCATATGTGTGCAAGGTATACTACACCTGCACTTGCAAACCATGGGTCCTCAACAGGTCTCTTTTCTCGGCCACCAAGCAATGGTGGTAGTGTTAGAATACCTACTGGAATTCCAGTAAGTGCTGCTCCCCACCATGCAGCGTTCCAAGGGAAAACAGGTTGTCCTACTATATCGCCAACGAATCCAGTAGGTACAGCGAATTGTGGTAAGTATTCTCCCCAGCGTAGATATCCATATGAGAATAGTACATACCAATCAGGGAAAACGAATCCTGCTTGAGCATATGGGTCAGCAGCACTATGTAATGGGGGAGGAATAATCCATGAATAGAATAGCAATACTGCAGTCATAAATGAAAAGATTAGTGCATCACGAAGAACTTCGTGAGGCCAAAAAGCATGACCCATTGGTGTGCGCTTTCTTTTCGTGCTAGCACTTTGCAAGTTTTCCTTCTCATCCATATAGGAGGAAGCGACTCTTCCAAGATTTTCTACTAATCCCATAACTTAACCCTCCAATATCAATGTGGCTCCGCGATGCCTTGCACCCATACAATAAACAAGTGAATAATGATCAGTAAAGTCACAATCACTGGCAGAATGAAAACGTGGATAAAGTACATTCTTGTAACAGTTCTAGGAGTTAAAGATGTACCAGAGAATAATGCTGTTGCAGCAAACTTTCCAATTAATGGTGATGAGTTTGCCATGTTAATTCCGATAACAGCAGCACCGTATGCTAATGAATCCCAAGGCAATAAGTATCCTGAATAACCAAAGAAGATAGTTAGGAACATTAGTGCGACTCCAATAAGCCAGTTTAACTCTCGAGGGTTTCTATATGCACCAGTAAAGTAAACTCTGCACATATGTAAAAATACGCTTGCAACCATGAAGTGAGTTGCCCAGTGGTGAACTGCTCGAAGAATATATCCAAATGGTAATTCAGTCATGATATACTGCATACTTGCGTATGCTGGAGAAGGATCACCCTCTCCTCCTGGAACATAATATATTCCAAGAACAGTTCCAGTAATCACCAATATAATGAATGATAGGAATGAGATTCCCCCTAGACAGTATAATGGATACCAGTACCAAATGATTCTCAACTTGTATTTTTCTGCGTGTGTTAGAGGCATTTGTCTATGCATATTGTAATATGCACCTTTTGACATATTCCAGTAGTCTTGCAATCTAAATCTAGTATCAAGCCAAGAGAATACCCAAAGGAATGACCTCTCAGCAACCCCCATTTTTCCTGTTGACTCAACAGCGCGAAGAATATCTCTGCGAGGCATATCTTCCGATTCCTTACGCAGAGTGAATGCAACAAGTACTACTACGAAAGCGATGAAGAACCAAAGAATCCAAAACATTGTCGTCATATTATTTCACCTCAATCGCAATATGTGTACCAATCCACATAATCTGGTAATCCTTCAATGAAATCGCCATTCATAGCAATTGGAATAATTGGTAAACCTACAGGGGCAGGTCCACCAGATCTACGAATTCCTGCATATCTAAATTTAGAACCATTGGAACGATTTGTATTTGTATTCATTTCCAAAGCTGTAGGGTCAAAACGAGATGAGTGGCAAATGCAAAATAATTTTGTTCCACCATCGTCGCCACCACCCGGAGTCCATGTATCTTCTGTATAATCGTTAGAAACTAATTGCCAGCCAGGAATACAGCACAAATGAGTACACCTTCCAAAAATCATCACTAAATTTTCATTAGGTAATAATCTTGGATCAGCATCAGATAAGTCCTCAAAATGGCCGACATACTTTCCAGTTCCATCATAGCCATCCATAAATTGGAATCTTGCTTTACCATTGGAAACAGGGCTACCTGCATTCTTTGAGTGGTCAACATATGTTACTATAATTGGAACACCGTTCCATACACCAGAAGCTCCAGATGTACCAGTCGAACTCTTCGCTGCTTCAGCAACGAAATCAGACTTCTTCATTACCTGTTCATGCATCGGCCCATACCATGCTTCATCTTCACGACCCTTAGCCCAATATTTTGCAGCAAGGTCTCCTCCACCGCTACCGGCAGGAGGTAGTAAAAGGGATGCAAAGCCGAGAACTCCCAAAGAAGCAGCTAATACGCCAGAGACAGTATTGAATCCATAACTAAGGAATTGTCGTCTATTGATTAACGATTTACCAGTTGCTATAGCAGAGGCTCCCTCGTCACTAGGTGCGGGTTTGAGATCATATTCACGAGACATAACAATCACCAGTTGTACTCCTTCCAATCCTTTGGATGCTCACGTACGAATTTATTTCTAGCATACTTGACAATAATTGTGTCAGGTAGGACATATTTGAGATAGATAATTCCCATCATTGTGATGGTTGTGAGTGTCATTGCTAAGTGGAATGATAATTGTTGTTGATCCCAGTGGTTAAACAAACCATAGATCATTGAAAAGGACCAATAACAGGTCCAAAATATCCCCCATACAAAGAAGAACATTACCAAATTTGAAGCGCCAGAAGGTGCTAATGTGGCACTAATAATTGAGCCAGGTTCTGCAGGGTTGAATACGCCATGATCGATTGCTTTTTGCATCTGGTCTTCAGTTAGTGAGGCATTTTGCAAAGCAGTCCGCGCATCTTCAATGCTGATGCTTCCCTTTGCAACACCCCGCAATAATGTGGTGATTGTATCATCCATCATTGATCACCTCTCCTCATTAACTTGTAGCGAAGTCGCAAAACATTGCTACGTCCTGTGTATGAAGTTGAGAAACCATACCTTAGAAGTAGGCCTGAGAAAACAATCACGCTGATAACAGCGCTAAAACCGAGAAGTCCAAGCCAATGCGCTCTGAGTGCAGCACCCATGTGATGTAGGTCCACTCCATGAGAAACCGGTTCTGGTGGGCTAACATTGCCATCACCAGCGAATAAGGTTCTTGTTCCTAGAGCGATACTATCCTCATCACCTTCAGGAAGGGCGAATAATAGTTGATTCCATTTATCGTCTGGCCCAGGGATTCCATCGCCAGAGACTGAATTTCCAGTAATCCAGAAAGAGACACTACCTTCACCAGTTGCAGGTGCAGTCCATGTCAATAGCCATGAACGGTCATCTTGATTTGCAGATGCGTCAGTGTGAGTAAGCGTTGTCACATTATCTTCCCAATTCTGCAAATCAGTACCAGCGAGTTCTCCAGCACTAGTAAGCATTGAGAATCCAGCGGTATAAGTTCCACCTTCAGGCCCTCCAATTAGTTGCAAATGAAATTCATAGATTTCTCCAGCGTTCCAAGCATATGGAACTTTGTCAAGAATTACTTGAATCGAATTATCAGCAGCACCACTATGGCACAAACATCCTTGTTTTGCAACATCGTCAATAGTCTCTCCAGCATTGCTTTGCTCTCCACCAATACCTGTGTGATATGATGTCACAATGCTTGGAAGTAGCAATAGCGTAACCAGTCCTAGAAGAAGCGTAGTTCTCGCAGAAAAAGAGCCAACTCGCATAGTCACACCCAAGATGTTCTTAGCGACTTGGATAGACCCCTTAAACATTGCTTGCATTAACGATGGATAAATGCCTTGCAGTGATGCGTTTTAGATATGTCACTAACACAATGGAAGTTCTAAGAAATATTATCGGCCCGAGAATGTCATTTTTATCACTTTTTGCAATATTTTTGAGCATTATTGGGGAAGGTTTGATTCACTACTCACTCTCCCCGAGATAGGTGCAGAGTGTGTCCAATCATACCTTCGATAATATTTACAACTTGAGCAATGAGCAGTTAGAACAACTCGATGAGGCAGAAGAATTAATGCTGAAAAATTCACTTGGTGCAGCAGAAGAATTATTACTAAAAATGCTAGAACATGATTACAAATGTATTCCTGTTTTGTCCAACCTTGGTCACTTGTATGGGCGTCATCTATCCGAATTTGAGAATGCAATAAAGTATTATGACATTGTTCTAGAAATCGAACCTGATAACGCTTGGGCAAGAGATGCAAGAAGACGTTATTTACGTTATGTTGATTAATAATTGTACATAATTTATACAGCCAAAGTTCATTGAGGTTCAACACCGCCGTTGAGATGATGGAGTCCTCACAAATCCTAATTGCCGGAGTTGGTGGATTAGGTTGTGCTTGGGCTAAAAGAGCATATGAAAAGTGTGACAGAGGTGCAGATGTAGTTCTTATTGATGCAGATGATTCTAGTTTATCTGGATGTGAATCGGCTCATGTATTACGATTGGGTCATACATTGGATTCAGTAGGTTGTGCAGCATTACCTCCTTTGGCTGAACAAAGAATGAGGGGGCTTGCACCTCTTGCTAGAACAATTTTAGAAGATGTAGAATTAGTTGTGTTACTAGTAGGTCTTGGTGGTGGTTCTGGGACCGGAGCTGGGCATGAATTTGCTCGACAAGCAAGGCAATCGGGAGCCGTAGTTCTTTCAGTTGCAGGGTTACCTTTTGATGTCCAAGAAACGCGGGCAAAAATAGCAGAGGAAGGTCTTGAACGTTTACAACATAATGCTCATATTACTGTTCAATTATCACTTGAAAGACTTGCAAGACAAGCAAGGGAAAAAGGAACAGCATGGCAAATGGGTGCTGAATGGATAGAAGATTTAGTAGATGGATTGGTTAGGACTTTGCTGCGAATGGGATTAATCAATTTAGATCTGATGGATTTACGTGCAATCGTTGATACAGAAGGTGGTGCGACTATGTTGGTTGGTGTTGGACGTGCTGATGAGCCTGAAGAAATATTGAATTCAGCGATGATGGCACCTTTAGCGGAATTAGATGTCGGAGGTGCCAAAGGTTGCTTAATCCAAATTGAAGGCGGCCAAGGAATGACTATTGGTCAAGTTGAAACAGTTGCTAGTTTGTTTACTGCCGCATTAGATGTAGATGCTCAAGTTATTCTGGGTGCGCGGGTGAGCGAAGATTTACACGATTCCATTAGAGTCGTAACATTGTTATCAGGAATTGAATGATTACATCAGTCATCTAACTCAATAACATCGCTTTTCCATTCAACTTCATCACTCATTGTTTCAACCTTCTTTCCCCATTCAATTGCAGAATCATCTTGCCAATTTTCTTCCCTTTTCTGAGAGTCTTCCTCAACAATCTCTACCAGTTCATCAACTTCTTCCACAATTTCTTGAGGTTCAGTTTCACTCAATTCGCTCTCATTATTATTTTCTAAAGAGGTCGCTTTATTGTCAAATGCAGAATCAGCGATTCGCCTAATTTCAACACCTTGGTCTCTATTTACTACAAGCTTATTCAATACCGAACGTTGCAACCACAAGATTGTCAAAATTACCACCAAATGCCCAGCCATCATTACATTTGAAATCTCATCGAGTACTACTGTTAGCATTGCAACTGAGCCAGCATAGGCGTAACCGAATGATAGCCCCCAAGGAAGGGCACTGTTCTGGTTGAAAAACGGCATTTTGGAATTAATTCCTCTTGATGTTAGAGTCCAGATCGCCATAAATACTGTAAATATCATCAACAGTACCTCTTCAATGAGTAATTCTGTACCACCTGATGTTATTGGTGCCATATCAATTTGACGCCAAATTGCCAATGCGTGCCAAGTAATGAATGCCTGTGCCATCAATGTCCATTTCCAGGTAAACGCAGACATTGCAACATCTCTAGAAGCAGCAACTCTTGATTTCCATGACAAAGTTACTGCAATAACATGTAATCCGATTGCGACCAAAAGGAATGCTAGATTGTTGATAATTATTGTTGCAGGAATTATTTCATCGCCTTGCAATAAGTGGAATATACAAACACCAATGAATGCGATAAACACTATTGCAAGTCCATGAATTATTGCTTGAAACTTAGGGTTGCCATTTTTTTCTGTTGGTTGTGAAATATTAGATGCGGAAATTGATGCAATCCAATTTGAAAATGAACGTCCTTGAATAATGCTCCAAATAACGAATAATGAAGCAAGTACTGTTGCTATTGTACCTTCAAAAGCAGACAATGCGCCATCGTCAGAGAAAAGTACAAACAGCCCTATCATGGCAAGACCAGATAACGCCAATGGTAAAACACAGATTCTAAAACTGAAAATGATTCTTTTTATTCTACTTATTTGGTCGTCTGACGATCTTTCTTCATCAGTTGCATTCAACTCCTTACTAGGAAGTTTTGTTACCTTTTGCACAAATTCTGTATTGGATAGAATTGCTGTTATCGCATATCCAATGGTAACTGAAATAAAACACATTGCAGCAAATGTTGTCAGGCTATCAATGCTGGCAACAATGTAAAAAGTAGTTGATAATATTACTATCAAAGCAATATGTGGCAATGTCTTAGGAGATAACAGAGTCTTAATGAGGCCCCAAATTGAAGTCTGCTGATCTGCTAGTTCATTTAGAACAGAATTATCACTATGCTCAATATTTGTTTTAGAGTCAATTGCGGAGGCGTCAGCCTCTAACTCATCTGCCACAGTAAGGGGGAATTAGTCTTCTATTTTCAGTGTATGGCAAGAAATAACCTATGAAATCTAATTGAAGGAGTGCATTCTGCCTCAATATATGGCAAAGAAACTGTCCAAGGCTCTGCGTGGTAAAAGACGCTGGTTTGGAGTTGCTGTTTCACCACAAATAATAGCGAGAAATGAGTTGGAAAAATCCTTGGATATATTGCAAGATATATTGCTTTGTGAAAAGAAATTAAAACTAATGGATTTTTTCAATAGTAGCAGTCAAGTCGCTAAGTTGGCACATACTAACTTGGATAATTCATTACCATCTCATTCCCTACAAGGAGATGAGGGTTTCGCGATAATTCAAGTTCCTCATGAGGTTTCAAATGAGTTCAGAAAATTGATTGACAATCAATCTGGTTATTCAAAATATTCAATGTTGAGTGTTAGTACAAGTGGAAAAATCCGTTTGATTAGACAAAGGTTGAATTTGCCTAAGCCCAAAAGAACACGACGCTGAATTTGGTACATTTTGTATCACTATCTTCATCATGCTTATGCTAGTGGCATACAATATGTCCGGCGGAGGTACAGCACCAGCAATGAAAATGAGTGATGTTTTCATTTTGGTATCTATTTCAATTATTGTCGGTGCATTCATTATGCATTCTTGGGTTGAGCCAATTACTCTTAGCAACAATAATTCACATGCAATAAACACCAGCTTGAGTGAAGGCGATAAAGTAGATATGCAATTTAGTGCATCAAATGCAACTACAGTAACTATTTCATTGGATGGCGAAGTCATTGATGAAATCGTATTGGCAGAAGGAGAAAAAGGAAAATATACGTTTGCAGTGGAAGATAGTGGAGACCATTCATTCTTAATTTCTGTTAGTGGAGCAGATGATTCTGCTACTACTACAGCAACCATCTCAATCGATAGACAAATGATGTTGGACAAACTTGTGTACCCTGTAGGAATTTTGCTCCTAATGTTCGGCTTGTACAAGCGTAAAGAAGAGATGGAAATGGAACATTCTGAAGATGATAAAATTGTTGATGCTGAAATAGAATCATAATCGTAATAATATTAGCAATAGTTGGGCCAAATCAAATCTTCTCCTTCATCGAGATCAATGATTTCACCAGAATCAGTTCTTAATTGCAAGTGGCCATTTTCTTTTAGGTCAATGATATCATAGTTATCCTTTCTATAGATTGGCCTTCCCAATGATAACACCGTCTCATTAATTTCATTAAGAGTCAATTCTAGTAGTTTTTTTGAAGAATAATTAGCAATCTCGTTTCTCTGTTCAATAAGTGAGGATAATGCCGCATTAATCGTAGCAGAAAACTGTGCTAATTCGATATTTAGATTCAAACTTTGGTTGAGGGTTGCAATCTTATAATCTTGCTTAATTAAGGGCTCGTCAGAGAAAATATTGACACCAATTCCCAAGGCCATCCGAACCTCTGTAGCAATACTTCTCCCCTCAAGCAAAACACCTGCAACTTTGGCCCATTCTCCTT
>Ga0206683_10003361_pt1 | contig 10614 bp, 7 predicted proteins | sample M280m12015metaG_FD_155483 | JGI IMG/M metagenome (GOLD analysis project Ga0206683, IMG submission 155483) | Ammonia-oxidizing marine archaeal communities from Monterey Bay, California, United States - M2 80m 12015 | ecosystem: Environmental > Aquatic > Marine > Intertidal zone | place: USA...
TCATTTGGAAATCTATGTTCAATCAATGGTACTGCGGATGCGAAAATAGAATCTGTATCAATATAGATAACATAATCCTTATCTGTACCTAACTCTTTATTATAAAAGTGGTTAGTAATCTTCTTACTGAACTTAATCAATGATTGACCTGTAAGTGTGGTTGCTTCAGCATTATCAATATCATAAAATCTAAATACTGGTAAACCCAATACACCATATAATGAGTTTAATAGAATCTTCTGTAGATATTGTCGTCTATCAAAGTATTCTTGTTTTTTAGTATCACCTTGTTCATGAAACTTCTTTACAAGTTTTCTCATCTCTACTCGTTCATTAAACCACTTTGTTAATAGTGCTGGAATCAATCCTTGTCTATCTGTACGATACATTATACCATTACTTGATATACTTATTTTTTGACTTTCTAAATAATCTTTTAATTCTATTTCAGATAATTTACCAACCTCTTTTCCATTCCTATTTTTAACTTGATATGTTTGTTTATGAGATTTTTTTATATAATTATTTGCATCCCACTCTTCAACCTTACCAATCTTGGTTTCTGGTGAAATGTTTAAACTACGAATAACACTTGGATACATTGATGTAATATCTAAATCAAATACCCACTCGTGTCTACCTCGTTGTGGTGATTGTACATAAGCACCTGCAAATTTATCTTCAATCTTTTTAGGTCTTGGTGGTTTATTGGGTGCCACCACACCAATCTTTTTCAGATATACTAAGATAGCTCCCTCTAAATATCTTGAACTCATAAACACATCTTCATATGGTACATGACCAATATGAGCTATACCACGAGCAATATCAATGAAATCCAATTTTTCATCTAATTCCACGAGTATTTGAACATCTCGAATATTATAATTTACAAACTTCTGTAAATCTTTATCATATAAATCATTAAGAGTTCCTTCATATTCAATTTTTTTCATACCAACTTCTTTTTCACCAATGTAATCTAAACGATAACTTGATTGTTGGATGGGTGAGAACTTTCTATATAAATGTAAATAATCCATTTGATTAACACCAGCAATAGTATACTTTTTCTTGTATTCACTATAAAAAATTTGTCCAATTGGTGATAACATAGTTGCTACATCTTTACCCAATACTCTTACTGAACGATTATATAAATAAGGAATATCAAAACTATCACTATTCCACCCACTTAATATTGTTGGTTGTATTTCCGAATATTTTCTATAAAATGAAGTTAACATTTCATACTCTGTAATATAAAACTCAACTATCTGATTATCTTTTGTATAATTCTGAATTTGTTTTTTCTCATCCAACACATACGCAAAATATGTCTTAGTTATCTCGTCATATAATGAAATTGAAGTTATTTTATTTGGAGCTTTCATTGGATCAGGAAATCCCTCTGTAACCTCTACCTCAATATCAAAAAATACTTTTCTATTTCCAATGGATGGTTCATCTGAATCCATATATTGGTCAACTAAAAATCTTGTAGTTTGTGGTACATCACTTTCGTGTAAACCAGGAGTGTTATCTTCCCATTGGAAAATCTTTTTAACTTTATCACCATCAAGTGTAAAGTGTTGTCCTGTTGAATTTTTTATATAAGCGTATTTTTTATATGGGATTACTAAATAACCCCTTTTATCATCCCACAGATGAATTTTCTGCTTTCTCATTTCAAAATATATTGATTGATACAACTATGTAATTCTCCAATTTAATGTCTCTTAATATAACACTTTTTTTTATAATAGTCAAGCCTTATTTACAAATAGTTTCAACTAATTTTTGTGAAACAATATAAGGATCACAGTTTGATGATGGTCTTCTATCTTCTAAATAACCACATTTATCTTTATCTACTTGCCAAGGAATACGAATGGATGCTCCTCTATCTGAAACTCCCCAACTGAATGTATCTATTGCTTGAGTTTCGTGTAGTCCTGTTAATCGTCTTTCGTTTCCTTTTCCATAAACTTCCATATGTTCTTTATGAACCTTTTCTAAATCCATACAAGCTTTAAATATAAATTCATCTCCACCATGTCCTCTCGTATACTTGGTAGAAAAATTGGTATGACAACCTGCACCATTCCAATCACCTTCTATTGGTTTTGGATCCAATGAAACTGATAAATTATTCTGTTCACAAATTCTTTCCATTAACCAACGAGCAACCCATAAATCATCACTCATATGAATTGAACCACCTTCACCGATTTGGTATTCCCATTGCCCTAACATCACTTCTGCGTTTGTTCCACATATATTCACCCCTGCATAAATACAAGAGTCCGTATGTTCTTTCATAATGTTTTCACCAATGTTTCTACCACAATAGTAATCACCTTGTGGTGGTGGTTCTCCTACTTCTGGCCATCCATATGGTTTATTGTTTTCATATAAGGTATATTCTTGTTCAAAACCTACCCATTCATCAATATCATCTTCTATATCTATAATGGTTTCTTCTAACATTCTTCTTGTATTTGTTGGGTGTGGTGTATCATCTACATTCCACACTTCACATAAAACTATTGAACCATTGTCGAAAGCTTCCAATGGATTTTTATAAACTCTTACTGGTTTCAACACACAATCAGAATTATGTCCTTCTGCTTGATTTGTAGAACTACCATCGAATCCCCATATTGGAGCTTCTTCATTTTTACCGATTTCTTTTACTATTTTTGTCTTACTTCTAATCTGTGTTGGACTACTACCATCCAACCAAAGATATTCTAATTTATGCATTTTAAGTTCTCCGAACTTAATAAAGTGGGGAGCAAGATAACTTAGTTAAGCTTACTTATCACCAAGCCCCCCAAACTCTACTTTTTAGAAATTAACACTTAACCCTAAGTTAAAGTATCTTGGTGTACCAAGAAATACTTCAGCATTATGTGCTGAGTGAGTTTTACTCCCATAGCTATTGTATTGACTATGATCTACTGCATCTTGTACATATGTTTCGTCTAATGCGTTAAACACATGAGCAAATAAAGATATGTCATATCCACTAACTGGTAGTTGATATGAAGCATGTAAGTCCACCTTTGAATAAGATGGTGCTTCCCATACTTGTTCTCTGTCTGCATCTTCATCTGAACCATCGTATTCACGAGAATCAGGACTCCAATCACTATAGTTCTTATCATAAGAATTCCATAGTGCTGAAATTACTAATCCCTTTACAGGAAAAATGGTTGCACCAAGTGCATATGAAGTCTGTGGCATATCACCAACATTCAACCCGTCAAGGGCGTATTGATAATCTGTAGTGGTTAAACCAGTTACATTACCGTTTTCATCATATTCATTTGATTGATACTTTCCATGAGCATCACCATCAAACTTCCAAGTACCAAGACTTACTGCTGCATCTAAACGAACCAATTTATGTAGTTGTGTAGAAGCTTCAATCTCAAGTCCTTGATGTTTTTGTTGAATACCTGTTAAGAAAATGACATCAGTATCACCTGAATCACCTTGTCCTGTGGTTACTGCTTTAGTAAGGTTTCTGTCTTTCCAATCTGTATTGTAAACATTTGCCTTAACAGCAAATCTTTCAGATTCGAAATTGACACCAGCTTCTGAACTAATGAAACTTTCATTATTTGGATCAGAAGCAACCGTACCATCAAAGTAAATCACATTATCCATGATAGGTGGTTTTTCAACATATCCAATGTTAGCAAAAAGACTAACATTATCATCTATGTCGTACATTGCTCCACCTTTGAACTGAGCAGCATAGATAGCATCAGCTTCTATTACTTTATCAGCAACTGAAAAGTGGTCTTGGTAAGAATATTTAATACTTGATAATCCACCCATACCATATAGATTTAGATTATCTTTACTATAATTACCTTGTACAAATCCACCCAACCAATCAACGGTAGTTTCATTGTGATAAGCGATTATATCACCTAACCCAACTCTTTTACCATCTGGTGCGTTATCATCAGCAAAATCCAAATAATAATCTCCACCTAATAAATCACGAACTTCTCGTGCGTGTTCTATACCTGCGGTTCTCCAATCAATACCTACTTGTAACTTAAACTCATCACTAATATCGTAATTAAGTTTAGAAATTACACCATAAGTATTTTGACGATTGATACTATTACGAAGAATACCAACTGATTGATTATTATCAACACCATGTGTTCGTGTAAGAGCTTTCTTATCAACATATACTACTGAATCATCTCCAGAATTATATGCTATAAGACTATTCCAATCACGAGTCCAGGGACCACGACCATAATAAAATTTATAGTCATCATCACCAAGATTACCATCAGCATCAAATGTAGGAATCTTACCATAAGTTCCTGTTCCACCACCAGAACCACCTGACCAATAAAAGACTGAACTTAAACTTGTCTTATCATCTATTGTCCAAAAATGATTTAGATTTACTAATGGTTTGTGAAAGTAGTTTTCTCTTTCGTTTAGATAATCACTTGCGTGTCTATCTTGTAGTCCACTATCAAAAAGTCCACCTACACCATACATATACCAGTATTGTTTACCTTTATATGATGGGTCAACTGGTGACCAGTTTTGATTAAACTTATGTCCTACATCTGCGAACTTACCATCTTCACCAAGTGCTTCAGTATCATATCCATCTACACTTGCAGCAAAATCAGCGTCATAAGCACCGATATTCTGTTTGTATAGATTTTGTCCATGTCGCTGTGGAGCACCGATTGCATATAATTCCAATCGATGGTCAGCATTTACTTGATAACTTGAACCAAAATAATATGCCCAAGCGTCTGTCCATGTCTTGTCAATGACACCATCACCTGTTTTACGAACTACAGTACCACTTAGGGCGAATTTATCACCAATAAGTCCTGAATTGTAATTCAATGTGGTTTTCAGAAAACCCCCTGCACCACCTTCCTGTTTAAACTTACCACCTTTTGAAGCGGAAGCAGGATTTGTGATTATGTTCATCGTACCACCAATTGAGGGGGCAGCCAAGTTAACGGCACTTAATCCACGCTGCATCTGGATAGATTGAGCTGCATCTGCAACTCCATCCCAGTTAGACCAATAGACCCAACCGTTTTCCATATCGTTTTGTGGAACTCCGTTTATCATTACTGCTACATTCCTCTGATTAAACCCGCGAACATTGATACGGGCATCACCCGCACCCCCACCTTGTTGCGTAGCATATACACTTGGTGTAGTATTTAAAGACATTGGTAAGTCTTGTGAACCAAGACGAAATTCAATTTCTTCTTTACTAACTGTAGTATAAGCAACAGGTGTTTTATCATCAGCCCTTGAAGCTAAAACTTCAAGTGCAGACATCTCAAGTGCAGATATTAAAAGTGAGAAGTCTACGGTACTAGCCGTTCCCTCTACCACTTCAACCTCTACTGTATGAGATGCATATCCAATTGAAGAAGCTTTAATTGTATAAGTTCCTGCCCCTAAATCAATAGAGTAAGCTCCATCTGCATCAGCAGATGTACCTAAATCAGTTCCTTGTACTACAATATCAGCCCCAATCAATGGGTTCTTTTCTGTATCTGTAACTGTTCCGACTACCTGCCCATATAAGAACATTGGCATCATCATTGTTAAAAATACAGATATTAGATTATTTTTTTTCATTTATAATCTCCTCTGTTTGTTTGTTTGAGACGCATTTTTTCATAGGTGCGTCAACTGCCTATTCGGGTATGTGAAATCTTAGTTTGCATAATCTTGATCATCGTTATCTCCACTTAATGGTTGAATCTCGCATGAATCATTATTGCAAAATTTATCTATTTCAGCCTCTTCATTTTTAATTACACCAAATGAAAGAGGTTTTAATTTTTTTAATTGTTTATTATAAGTTTTCTCATCTATTGCTTCATATGGCATTTGTTTGTAAGCTCCATAATCATGTCTTGGTAATAATGAAATTCCTTTTAATCTATATTGAAAATAATTCAATACATATGGTAGTTCTTCAGCTTCTGTTTCAGGATTGAATGTTGCCGTACAACTAACTTGGTTATCTGCCCAATGTCGTTGTAAGAATGCGGCTAAACTGAATTGTTCCCAAATCGAAAGTTCAGCCGCAGTTCTTATACCTTCACCAACATCTACTGGAACATCTACAACCATAGTTGTATTCTCCGAACCAAATGCTGGCTCTAACTTATAACCTGCTTTTTTCAATGGTTCTATTAATTCAGATTGATTTGATAATCTTACTCTCCGAATATAGAAACGACTTTCGGGATAATGTAATCCTGGAGTTGCTCCTGCTAATAATGAAACCGTTCCACTTGGTTTAACACTTGTGGTTTTAATTGATTTTGGTATGGCGAACCAATCAGAATATAATTTATCCCATTCTTGTATAACATCATATCCATCTTCTAACCAAGTTTTTAATTTATCTAATCCATGATTAGTAATGAATTGTGCAACTCCACTAACACTACATCCAATTCTTCTATTTCTCAACATAACTCTATTTGTATCACTCCAATGAGTTCTACCAAGTGTTACCGTTTTAGCATACAGATAAGCATATTTAAGTGTTCTTTGATAGTCCTCTAATGAGTCGTGATTGTTTGGAAATGTTTCTACTAAACAACATAACTCATAACTTTCTAATGATTGTTCTAAACAAGGATTTCCACCTGCAACTCTATGGTCTTTATTATCTCCACCATTTTGCATACGAGAAAATTTCCTCATATTTTCTAACCAAGCTAAACCAGGTTCTCCATTATCTACGATTCGTTTTGAAACTTCTGTATAATCCATACCAAGTTCTGCAAATATACTATTGTTTGAAGTCCACCCATATTGTTCTCTGTCTGGATTAACTTTATAATTTTTAAATCTAAATATTCATCATCAATGGGGATCACCGAACACAATCTCTGCTGTTCGTCTTACATTCCCTGCTACGACACATTTACCAATTAGGTTCATTATATCCACAATTGTAGTTACGGTAATTAGTTCTCCACTATTCTTTTCTAATACTTTTCTTATATCTTCGTGAACTTCTTCTAATGGGTCTGGACCACTTGAAACACCGCCAAATCCTTTGATTGGTTCTCCTAATGCTCTAATCTTTGTATAATCAAACTCTACTGGGTGTGAACCATGAAAATAACTTTCTAATAATAACCTTAACGAATCTACCCAACCTTCTCTTGTGTCTGGAATCTGAAATATTGTTGAATCCCTATCTTTATCTATACCTTTAACAAGTATTTCACCAGCACCCTTACAGTCAAATCCAACACCAACACCTAACATACTTGCATCCATTAGAAAACAGAATGGTTTTGAGTAATCTTCTTTAAGTGTTTTAGTAGATACGAATGCACAATTATTTAGAGCTGCATATAATTTCTTTTCTTCTGTGATTGCTGTTCCCATTGCCCATAAACCACGACCAGGTGGTAAAAATTTCATATTGAATATTCTATCATACATATCTTGTGCAGATTTCTGTGCTTGCCACGGATTCCAACCTAATTGATGAGAATTAATCCAATTCCATTGCATTGAATATGTTCCCTCTACAACTCTTTGGACGGTTTCCCACCATCTCTCATTTTTTCCATTCTCTTTTATACGGGAATAGGTTCTCATATAAACCAACTCACCTAAGCCATTAAAACCAAAAGGCGGTTTCTTTCTTTTATACTTATTAATAAAATTTTCTGATAACTTAAACTTTTCCACTACAACTCCTATTTCTACCTGTTAACAACTCGTTTATCTACTTCCTAATATACCTATAATATATATAATATTTTAAACACTATATATACAGTTTTTTAGAAGTTTAAAAAACTTTTTCTTTGAAGTTTTAAAAAGTGAACACCAAGTGTGTACTTTTTATTCAAATCCTTCTCCGTCAAAATCTTTCTTCTTCTGTGCTAATGTTTTTCTAATATATTCATCAGCATTATTCATCTTTCCTTGTACTTCTTTACCACCCTGTGTATTAGTTTCATAGATTTGTATGTAACCTGTATTAGTATTAATGGTTGCTGGAAATGTAATTCCATCTGGACCAAATCTATTTTTAATCACATGGAATCTACCTGTATTTGCTATCTTATCTTCCACTTTTCTACTCATACTCATTACAAAATCTGCAGTCATAACCTTAGAGTAATCTTCTGATACTTTACTAGCATCAATTACATCTTCTTCTAATGATGAACGATTTGCTTGTGAAGCTGTCCATATCGGTATATCAAACTCACCTGCCATACCTCTTAACTCTTCATATACATGCCCAATCTGATGTCTTTTTTCTGTGAAGTTAGATGTTGATTTCATAATATCAGCGTAATCCACAATAACCAAATCTGGTTTTATTCCTTGTAATTCACATTGTTGTAAATGTGCAAATATTGTGTTTACACTTGCTGTTCTCGTTGGATAATATTTGATAATAAGATTTCCCTTTAACTTATCAATTGCTCTCTGTACATCATCCTTGTAGTACTGAAGATTTCCTGTAGGTTGTCCACTTATAATACAATCATATCGTAACCCAACATAAGCCGCATTTAACTCCAATGTATAATGAATTACCGTTAATCCTTTTTTCATAGCATGTGTACCGATTGCCTGTAGTGTCCATGATTTACCAATCCCTGCTGGAGCAACTATCACTCCAAGTTCTCCACCACCTAAACCACCATCCATTAAATCATTAACACTATCCCATGCAGTTGGTTGAGTATCTCTTGCTTGTTTTGTCATTCTTTCTTCAAACCCAGTAATGTATTCGTGTCCGATATCTCTTTCCATACCAGCAGTCATTGCTTTATCTATAATTCCCTTTATATCGTCATATTGTTGAGTTTCCAATAATTCAACTGATTGCATGATTGCATTTTTCATTATTTGGTTCTTACAAAACTCTAATGTTTTCTCTTTAACAAATTCTAAATCTGGGTCTTCTCTATGTTGCCAAGCACCTCTCAATGAATCTACAATTGCTACCTTTAATACATCATTTTCTACATCATCAACCATTATTTTTATTGATTCCATCGTTGGTTGTGTTTTATATTTAACAAAATAATCCTTAATTGATTTAACTAAAAATTTATTTGAATCTGTATCAAAATAACTTACTTCAAGAATATCAATAATTTGTTTTACAAACTTTACATCAGTTAATAAACTTGAAATAATTTTACTCTGAAAGGAAGTTCCGTATTTTATTAATGATTCACTCATGGTGTTGCCCATCCATCATCTCCGTATGGATTTGGAACATTACTCTCAATATGTTTTTCCTTTTTGAATACAAAGATAGGTTCATACTTTGAACCTGAACCCTCACCTTCTCTGGCCATTGTTGATAAATTTAATTTAAGTGTGTTGATATGACTATAACCTATTTTTTTTGCTATTTCTAAAGTACCATTTTCAATATTTTTCCCACTCGAAGTGTTCGCTATATTCAATAATAAATATCCATTATCTTTCGTAGAATCAAAAGTATTTTGTAAAGTTTGAAATAAAAATCCATCTATCCATTCTTGTTCTGTTGGAAATTTAATATAACTTTGAGTTGGTTCATCTGCATACTTTTCAGTATTAAAATATGGTGGTGAAGTAAAACATAAATCTACTTTTTCTTTTGGTTTAAATACTTCACTACCAAGACAATGTAATTCTACTTCTTTACCAAGATAACTAAACTCTTCTTTAATCTTATTCAATCCCTCAAATGTTTTTGTTGAAGGTTCTGTACCAATATACTTTTTAATTCTTTTAGATGAAAGTGCACCTAATAGTCTTCCACCCCAACCACAACTCATATCCCAAACAACTCCATCTCCACCGTAAGTTTCATAAATGTATTTTGCAGCAGTAGGACGAAAGTTAGATACGGTTTGTGTTCCACCATATATCTTTATGTTCTGTCTGAATCTATTCTCTGTCCAATGTGGTTTATCACTATGATTGTAATGCCATTTAATTGTCTTCTTGATAACCTCTTTCAACTTGTCATCATTGTGGAAATTTTCCATTGGTGTGGTTTTTGCATTACCACAAGGAACTTCCCAAAATTGTGGAAAATAACTCCAAGCCAACCTCAATCCATTCATTGTCTGAGTTATCTCATCACCATCAAGTATTTGTTCGTGTTTAAAATTCTGTAACTTTCTTATTTGTTCGTGTTTCTCTTCTTCACGAATTGTATAATGTGGGAATCCATTCTTTCTATAATACTTGAAGATAATCTCAACTGCATCTTCTATTTCTATACATATCATGTACCTTTTTATCATAAAATTCTTTTCTTTTCTTTTCACGATATCTTTCTCGAGCCTTTGATTTTATCGTATCTGAATTTCTTCTATAATGCTCCATTTGCCATCTCTTTTGAGCTTCTTTTTTTTCCTTTTTTGTTTTATATTTAATTTTTCTACCCATTTTTTAATACTCCCCTGATTGACAAGTGTAACAGGGGCAATTCCCATACTTATCGGGATCACCTTTGTATTCATTTACATACTCTCTAAAAGTTTTTATATCTTGTGAACCACCATATTCATATAACCATTTACCATATATGTG
>Ga0206683_10003370_pt1 | contig 10606 bp, 4 predicted proteins | sample M280m12015metaG_FD_155483 | JGI IMG/M metagenome (GOLD analysis project Ga0206683, IMG submission 155483) | Ammonia-oxidizing marine archaeal communities from Monterey Bay, California, United States - M2 80m 12015 | ecosystem: Environmental > Aquatic > Marine > Intertidal zone | place: USA...
CTAAAAAAGAAATTTTTTTAAATACCTATAAAAAGGAATTAAAGAATATTAATTTTATTATGGGGGTTGGGGGGAGCTTCGATGTGATTGCAGGTAAAGTAAATAGAGCACCAAAATGGATGCAGGATATTGGATTTGAATGGTTGTATAGAGTAATCCAAGAACCACGTAGAATGTTTATGAGATATCTTGTTGGAAATACTAAGTTTATCTATTTAGTGTTAAAGGAGTTTTTCTTGCTAAATAGAAAGATCTAGATTTTTAGATTTTTTAAAAATAAAATTAGTCACTACTTTTTTATATTTTTGTTAAGATGAAAGGATATTCAAGATATTTTTGGTTTATTCATTTTATGGGAGATGTTTTCTTTATTAACCTCTCTTTTATTTTGATGTATGTCTATAAGTTTGATACTATAGATTTTTCTGATAAGTATCGTTTCTTAATAATTATCTATAATTCTGTTTGGATCTTGGTTGCGTTATTACTACAACTTTATCAACTTAAACAGCTTAAAAGATTAGATCAAATTTTATTTAATTTGTTAAAAGCTTTTTTATTAAATGCGTTAATAATTAGCGCAATGCTTTTTAGTTTAAAGGCTTCTGATTTTTCAAGAGAACATCTTTATGCAACATATTTTTTTCTAGTTTTTTTAATTGTATTTTGGAGATATCTTGCTATTAAGTTAATCCAGATTTATAGAAAATCTGGATTTAATTATAGCAGAGTAGTAATATTAGGAGGTGGTGAAGTTGCTGAGCAACTTAATAATTACTTTAATTCTGATGATATATTAGGTGTAAGATTGGAAGGAGTTTTCTCAAATTCAAATATTTCATTTGAGATAAATGAAAGTATTAAATCAGGCAAATTATCTTCTTTTGAAGAATTTGCTCTTGAAAATAATATTGATGAGGTTTTCTATACACTACCATTAACAAATACGAATGAGATAAAAGAATTAATAGATTTTTGTGATAAGTTTATGATAAGATTTAAATTAGTTCCTGATTTTAGAGGTTTTATTTTCAAACGAGTTAATATTGATTTCTTTGAAGATGTGCCTGTAATAACCTTGAGAGAAGAGCCTCTTAGAGACTTTGTTAATAGATTTGCAAAAAGAACATTTGACATCATTTTTTCTTCTTTTGTTATTATCTTTATTCTAAGTTGGTTGTACCCTTTAATTGCTATACTTATAAAGCTATCTTCAAGAGGTCCAGTACTTTTTAAACAGGAACGTTCGGGGTTGAATAATGAAATTTTTTTATGTTATAAATTTCGATCAATGCGATTGAGTAATGATTCAGATATTAAGCAAGCTTCAAAAGGGGATTCAAGAATAACAAGAATTGGTAAGTTTCTTAGAAAATCATCAATTGATGAGTTTCCACAATTTATTAATGTACTTATTGGTGATATGTCTATAGTTGGTCCTCGTCCCCACATGTTACTACACACAGAAGAATATTCATCTTTAATTAAAAAATATATGGTAAGGCAGCTTGTGAAACCAGGTATTACAGGTATAGCACAAGTTCGAGGGTATAGGGGAGAGACAAAAGAAATTGAGGATATGGAAGGTAGAGTGAGACTTGATGTTTGGTATATTGAAAATTGGTCGTTACCATTAGATATTAATATTGTTTTTCTAACAATTTGGAATGTATTTAAGGGAGATGAGAAGGCTTACTAATTTATTTGTATTTTCTTTTTTTTCACTATCTATTTTAGCTCAGTCAAATAGTTTTAGATCAAGTTTAAATAATTTTAGCAACTCTTCTCTTTACATTGACAGTCTGCGTTCAATGATGAATTTGGAAGTTTTACCAAGAGTCTTTGGAGCTACTTCTTTATCAAAAGATGATAATTCAAATGCCTTCTTGCTAGGGATAAGTTTAAGAGCACAAATTAATGATAAGTTAAAAATGGTTGGTTCTTATGATTACTTGGAAGGAAATCATCATAATCAGATAAAGAGTTATCAGGATTCATTAAATATTTATTTTCCAGGATATGGACTTGCTAATTCCCGTTATTTATTTAATACTACTTATCGTGCTTCGAAGTTTATTAGTATAGATCTAGGTAATGGAAAACAATTTGTGGGTGATGGTTATCAGTCACTTCTCTTGTCAGATGTAGCTTCTGCATATCCTTATTTAAAAATATCTACCAAGTTTGGACCTGTAAAGTATTACAATCTGTATACAACATTTATTAATCCTGATGTAGCAGACTATGGAAGAAAAAAGCATGCTACTACTCATTATTTAAATTTTGCTGTAACTCCAAATATCCATTTTGGTGTTTTTGAATCAATTTTGTGGCAATCAAAATCAGAAGAGGTGTATAAGGGATATGAATTCGCATATTTAAATCCTGTTATTTTTTATAGGCCTGTTGAATTCTCAAAATATTCTAATAAAGGAAATGCTTTGATAGGAGCAAATTTTAATATTAAATTATATTCTAATTTGTTTTATGGTCAGTTAATGCTGGATGATTTGAATATTTCTAGGCAAAAGGATAATGATGAGAATTATCAGTCAGGTTTTTTTCAAAATAAATATGGTTTTCAGTTAGGTTTTAAAGGTAATTTTAATAATCTAAGTTATTTATTTGAATACAACCAAGTTCAGCCTTACACATATGGGCATAGAACTATTCTCCAAAATTATTCTCATATGAATCAGGCACTAGCACATCCTCTTGGTGCAAATTTTAAAGAAGCAATAGTTGTTATAGAGTATAAAAAGAATAATTGGAATTATCGTTTAAAGAGTTTATTTGCTTTTGCGGGCTTAGATTCGCTAGGAACTCATTATGGACAAGATATTTTTCAATCTGATAATGATGCAAGTACTGGTGGGCAATATTCTTATGGTAATTATAATGGACAGGGGTTTGGCACTGTGATTATATCATTAGATGCTGAGGTTGTGTTACAGTTAGAATCAGTAGATATTTTTGGAGTTATATCCCTTAGAAACAAAAAGTCTGATCTTTTAGATCAGACTTCTATTTACTATTCTTTAGGAATTAGAAATTTTCCTTTTACGAATTTCTTTGATTACTAGAACTCTGTTATTTCTTCACCATCTTTATAAGCAACAATAAAAGATCTTGAGTAACCTTTTCTAGTCATTGCTTCTTGATATTTGGTGGCTTCATCAAGACTGTAAAACAATCCGGCAAGATATATTGTGTTATTCTCCGTTCTTGGTACTGTAATCAAATTTGGTTCATCATATAAGTTCGCTGGTGTATCATGCTTTCCAAATGTACCTAAATTAACTCTAAATACATAAGCAGCACCACCCATATTCAGTTGATCGTTTTTACTGAATGATTTCATCAGCTTTGATCTTGCTTGCATTAGTGACGTGCTCATTTTTTCTGCCTTTTTTGGCTCTCCCTGTTGCCTGTAGATATAAATTAAATTTTCATATGATGGTAAGTATAGTTTGTCTTGCTTTATAGCTTTTTGAAAAAGTTTTATTGAGTTTTTAATATGTGCTGTCGAAGTAGTATTTCCCCAATTTCTTGTGCCATCTTTCTTGTTTAATCTTGCTGAAATAAATGCAAGTTCATAATATGCAACTGCAATATTATATGACCATTCTCTAGTAGTGAATAGTTTAGGAGTTAAATTTTTAATATAACGTTTAGCTTGACCTATACCACTTTTTTCTCCAGATGCTAAAAAGGCTATTGCTAGATTTCCTCTAGAGAAATTCAGTCCATCATCCGTGATTTTACCTCTTTTTAATTTCTTTTCTGCATTTTTCAAAGGCTTTTGTGCAGCTTTGAATTCTCTATTCTCTAATGCGATGATTCCATTTTTATAATCAACTATTCCATCCTGAATTTGAACCATGCTACGATCATTGATTTTGTCAATTTTATTAAATTGTAGATTGTCATCTCCAATAACGATTTTTAAATTTTTAACATCAGGTTTTTTGCCCTTTAAAACTGTTGCACTATTTTTCTTTTTCCTATCAGATCTCGCCTCAGATCTCGCCTCAGTTTTTTTCTGGAGTTTTCTTATTTTTTTGTTTTCTGCTGTATTTGCTCTTTCGTTAACTATATCAGCATCTTCATCATTTCCAGAGTTTCTGTAAATTGCTTCTAGACTGACATAAGCTTGAAAGTAGAATTCATCTTTTCTAATTATTGAGCTTAAAAGTGAAGCAGCTTCATCCTGATTACCAACTAAATAATGTCCCATAGCAATATTATAAGCCCAATTATTGTCAACGTAAGCTTTGTTGGTAATTAAATTAAGTAGTCGCTCTGCTTGTAATAAGTCTGAAGAGTTGCCTGTACTTGCGTAAGTTAGTGCCATATTTGCATGGACATAATTCATGCCATCAGGGCTTAGTTTCGCTCTTTTATATCTTTTCATTGCTAATTCAAACTCAGATATAGCTCCAGAATATTCTTTTTTCTTCATAAAGTCAACAGCAGTTGTGTAATGATTATTTGCTGTTTTGGCTTGTTCAATTGTTCTTCTTGTAAGTGTTTTCTGGTTTTCATATTGCATAATTTTGTCTGCATCTGAAATTGGTATCCATTTAAATGCTGTCAGTCCTTCAATAAATGAAGTATCTATTACATTTGCAAAAACAGGATTTATACTAGATATAATTATCGTGAAAATTAGGAGTTTTTTTATCATTTTTTTTCTGTTTGCTTTTAAAGTTGCCAATTTATAAAAAATTATTGAAGTACAATTCTGTAATTCATGATGTGATTATTCTGCTTTATTTGTAAAAAATAGATCCCTTTGTTAAAATCAGATAAGTCAATTTTTATTTTATCATTTGAAAATAATCTGCCATCTAATTTTAATAGTTCATTTCCTAATGCACTTATCATTGTTATGGTTTCAAAAGCGTTAACATGATTGATATTTATCTCACCATATGAGGGATTTGGATAAATTGATATATGATTTTCTAGATCGCTTATGCCACTTATAAGATATTCATATATATATGAATCTATTGTGCAGAGACTGTCGCTTACTGTAACATAATATTCACCAATTGAATTTGGAGTAAATATTGCTGAATTTTCACCAAGTATAATCGTCCCATCTCCATTGTACCATTGATAGCTTGTGAATCCACTTGTAGCTACTAAATCAGTGCCATTTAATGTGATATTTACAATAATTGGATTTGGCTGACTTATCACTATTGTACTTGTAGTAAGACATCCATTTGCATCTGTAACCGTTATTGAATATGATCCAGCACATAAATTGTCTTCAATTGAAGATGTTTGACCAGAACTCCAGCTATAGCTATATGATGGAGCCCCTCCAGATGCAGTTACTTGTACTATTGCATCACATAGATCGAAACAACTCACATCTGTTGCAGTAAGATTTGTCATTAATTCATCTGGTTCTGTTAGTTCAAATGTTACACTATTTTGACAGTTATTTGAGTCTAAAATTTGTACAGTATAGTTTCCAGATGATAAATTATTAAATGAATTACTTGATTGGTAGTTTAACCCGCCATTAATAGAAAATATATAGGGCGCTGTTCCTCCATTTATAATATTGATAGTTCCACTTCCATCGTTTGCTAAATAACAAAGAGGATTTACTGAGCTTTCAGAACTAAATATTGAATCTGGATGAGAGAGGCTAAAGTTTTCATTAAGGAAACATCCATTCTGATCAACTACATTAATTGAATGTGTACCTGCTGCAACAAGAGTGTTAAATGTTGTATCTCCATTTAACCATGTATAAATAAATGGTTGAGTGCCACCCCAAACATTTATTTGTGCTTGTGAAACTCCATTATTACATGTAATGGAATCAACAGAAAGATTGTAGGTAAGGGGTTGTGGTTGAAAGATATTAAAAGTATCTGTTAAGCTTTGGCTGCTATCGCTAATAGTTAAAATATATTCTCCATAGCATAGATTATTTAAATCATCATTAGTTGATGAGAAATTATTTGGCCCTGACCATAGATAAGTATATGTTGAATCACCACCATTTGCTGTTATGCTTAATGAACCGTTACAAGAGTCAAAGCAGTTCGCATTCACTGCTTGATCAAGGTTTATCCATAAAGTTGGTTGGGTAAGTTCAATGGTATCTAAATATACGCATGAGTTTATGTCAGTAATTTCTAAGAAATAAAAATCAGAGTATAGATTGTATATATCTTCAGTGTTTTGATTAAATCCACTTGAGTTAGTCCAATTAAAATTCAGTGTTCCCGAGCCACCATTTGCTGACACTTCTATAAACCCGTCATTACCTCCAAATGTTGAAATATTTGAGGCGGTATCAATTATTATGCTAATAATGTCAGGTTCATTTATTGTAGCTGAAGAAGTTGTGCTACAGCCATTATTATCAATAATATTTAAATTGTATGTCCCAGGACAAAGATTATCAATATTATCGTTCGTTTCTCCATTACTCCAAAAGTATATATATGGTGTTGTGCCATCTATTGTGATAGATTGTATTTGCCCATCGCATGCTCCAAAACAACTTGTGTTATTTGAAATGAGCGAAGTTGTTAGTTCAGAAGGTTCAGTAACTAAGGTAGTGTTTGATGACACACATCCATTGGCATCAACAATTGAATCTATATATGTGCCAGGAGATAGATTTATTGTTGTTAAATTATTTTGAAGTATTCCGTTCAAAAAATAATCAAATGGAGCAGTACCTCCGTTAACTGTTTGATTGATACTTCCATCGTTATATCCAAAGCATGCTACATTTGATCTTATCACAGTACTAAATAAGGTGTCAGGCTGCGTTATAGTTATCGTGTCATAAATAGTACATCCATTCATGTCTGTTACAGAATATGGATATACCCCCGCTGGTATTGCATTATATGGAGCTGGAAGTAAATTAGTATTAAATACTGTCTGTGGGTAAGGTAAATAAAAAGGAAGCTGGGTGCCTGCCCATCCAAGAATATAATTTGTATCATTTGGTGCGCTTCCAATTGTACCTCCATAGAAATTCACTATTGTGCTTCCATCATCTGCGCCAAAGCAACTTACATTCGTTTGAGTATATGATGAAGTTAATTCAAGGGGTTCAGAAATTGTGAAATTAACGCTGTCAGAACATTGCTGCCAGTTTAAATCTGTGACAATACAATAATAACTACCAGCAGAGAGTGAAATTGCATTGTTTGTGGAATCACCATTGCTCCAAGAGTAGCTATAGTTGTTACTTCCATTTTGAATTGAAAAAATACTTGCGCTACCATCATTGGCATTAAAACAAGAAATATCTGAGCTAGAAGTGCTATCAGCAGCAAAGAGTGAGCAATCAACGTAGCTAATATGTGTTGAATCTAATTCTAGAGTTTGTAAAAAATTACCTGCACTATCCACTTCATTTGAGCTCCAAGATGAAGAATAGTTTCCATAATTGGCGTTAGGTCTAAATCTAATTTTCACTATTAGTTGTTGTGTAGTTCCTTGTGTTATTACCTGACCGGTTGTATCTCCACCAAATCCAAAATAGCCTTGAGCATCTCCGTTACTATTTATTGAGTAAGGTACAGCAGGCCAATTTCCAATATAGGGGTTATAGCACTTTAAGTCAAAATCTGTTAGTCCAATTATTGAGTCAGAATGAGATATTGTGAACTCTGATCTAACTCTAACATCACAATTGCTGGTATTTGTTAATGATAATGTGTCATATGACCATATCCATGTTCCATAAACTGGGTCAGGGTTAAATCCTTGAAGTGATTGGTTAATGTTTTTATTGCAAGGTAATTGTGATGAAACGATTATTCCTTTCATTCCCATGCTTGCATGTGGTTGACATACATAGTAGTATGTTTTTACACTATCCACAATAAAGCTTCCTCCTCCAAAAGATATATTAAAGCCACTATTAGATGCCGACCCATTTGTATTCCACGTGTTTTCTGATACTTCCACTGCATTATGATTGCTTGAAAGATTAAAATTAATTGTATCGCCGATGGTTACAAATAATGTATCTGGATTAAAAGTAAATCCTGAAGTTGAGATAGTTTGAGCAATCGAATTGCTAAATAAAAATGAAGCTGAGAATAATATTATGAGGCATTTTTTCATTTGAAAGGACTTATTTTTAATTCAACACAAATATACGAAATTGAACTTTAATTGATTAAAATAACTTTTATTGGCGATGAAGCTTGTTTTTGGGATTATGTTTATGTTTCTTTTTTCAAAATAAATTATAATTTAGAAACTTAAGTTTTTTCTTTTCGTTAAGTATAGCATGACGATGAATAATGTTATTAAAAGTCCCTTGTTAGTAAGTCGAAATATTATCAATAATTTTTCATTTTTTGATATTTTTTTGTTAGTTTTACTGCCAAGTTTACGACAAAAACTTAAAACCATATGACAAAATTCTACCAATTACAGGGTAAACCTGCTAATATTATATTCTTTTTTTGGAATGTGTGTTTAACGTTTTTTATTTTTGGTAATTCAGCCATTTCGCATTTTGCGTAGTGGCTTTTTACATATTATTAACCTTTTTTTAATTAAAACTTGTATTATGGAAACACAAAACAAAAAAATCCCTAGGAAAATCTTAGGTTACTTTATGGCATTCGCCATGGTATTTTTAACAACTGCAAATACCTTTGCTCAAGACTTGTACATTACAACTGAAGTATGTGGAACGACAGCTACAGATGTAAGATTAACAGGTCCATGGTGGGGATGGGATCCAAATGCGGGCCCAATTGCTGCCGATAACGGTGATGGAACTTGGACATTTACTTTTAGTCCTGCTCCAACTGCTGATATGGAATATCTTTTAGTAGTTGATGGGGTTCAAGAGAATCTTGTCGCTGAGATGGTAGCTGGAGGTACTTGTGCACCTGTTACTGATTACGCTAACTATGCAAATAGATTATGGGTTCTTGGTTCAGGAGATGTTACTAATACTTATGCTTATTGTGGTGGATGTCCTGTAAATGCAGTGTATGGTTGTACTGATCCAAATGCAACTAATTACGATGCAAATGCAGATACTGATGATGGTTCTTGTACTTACCCAGTTGTTGATTTAAATATCACTACTGAAGTTTGTGCTAGTGCTACTGAAGTAAGAATGACAGGCCCATGGTGGGGCTGGGATCCTATGGCAGGTCCAGTTGCTGTTGATAATGGTAATGGAACTTGGACATTTACTTTAAGTCCTGCTCCAACTGCTGACATGGAATACCTATTAGTTGTTGACGGCGTTCAAGAGAACTTAGTTGCTGCTCCTCACCCAGATATTGATGGTGATGGTAATGGTGATTTATGGGGGTGTGCTCCTATAACTGACTATTTCTCATATGCTAACAGACTTTGGGTTGTAGGTTCTGGTGACGTTACAGGTATTACTTATGCTACATGTGGTACTTGTGCTGACGTTTACGGATGTATGGATGCAACTGCTTCTAATTATGATGCTGCTGCAAATGTTAATGATCAGAGTGTATGTACGTTTGCTCCTCCACCTGCTCCAATGGAAAATTTATTTTTCTCAGAGTATGCTGAAGGAAGTTCAAATAACAAATACTTAGAGATTTACAATCCATCTGCAAACACTGTTGATTTAGCTGACTATGCAATGGCTAATGTTTCAAATGACCCAACTACTTTAGGTGTTTATGAGTACTGGAATGCTTTTGATGCTGGTGCAACTATTGCTCCAGGTGGTATTTATGTTGTTGCTCATGGTTCTGCTGATGCAGCTATTTTAGCTTATGCTGACATGACATTTAATTACCTTAGTAATGGTGATGATGGTTATGCTTTAGTTTATGGAGCTGAGCCTGCTTCACCTGTTGACCCTGCTACTGGTGGTTATGTTATTCTTGACATGATCGGAGACTGGCAAGGTGATCCAGGTAGTGGATGGGAAGTTGCTGGTGTTTCTAATGGTACTAAAGATCATACATTAGTTAGAAAGTGTGATGTTACTGCTGGAAATATGAGTAACTGGGCTTTATCTGCTGGAACAGACTCACTTAGTTCTGAGTGGATGGTTATGGCTAATGAAGATTGGACTAACTTAGGTTCACACACTACACCTTGTGTAGTTCCTGTACTAGGATGTACTGATGCTACAGCTTGTAACTATGATGCTGCTGCTGATACTGATGATGGTTCATGTACTTATGCTGCTGCTGGATTTGACTGTGCAGGTAACTGTTTAGTTGGAGATCTTGTTACTTTGAATCTTTATGATTCATTTGGTGATGGATGGAACGGTGGATTACTTACTATTAATGGTGTAGATTACACTGTTGCTGCAGGTGCTGCTGAGTCTTTCACTTTCTGTATGGATCTTTCAGTTTGTACTGACATTATTTATACTGCTGGTGGTTGGTCTTCTGAGAATTCATGGGATTTAACTGACGCTTCTGGCGCTGTTTTAGCTTCAGGACCTAACGCAAGTGGAATAATAGGAAATACTCCTGGATTTGACTGTGCTGGTAACTGCTTAGTTGGAGATCTAGTATCATTGAATCTTTATGATTCATTTGGTGATGGATGGAACGGTGGATTACTTACTGTTAATGGTGTAGAT
>Ga0206683_10003378_pt1 | contig 10586 bp, 8 predicted proteins | sample M280m12015metaG_FD_155483 | JGI IMG/M metagenome (GOLD analysis project Ga0206683, IMG submission 155483) | Ammonia-oxidizing marine archaeal communities from Monterey Bay, California, United States - M2 80m 12015 | ecosystem: Environmental > Aquatic > Marine > Intertidal zone | place: USA...
AGAGATTGAGACAATGAAGTTAGGTGCACAACCTGGCTTAACCGAACGACGCCATTCTGGCCCTACAGGGCCGTTGTCAGAGGCTATCGTTGGTTCTTGGGATTTTTCAGACGGCATCAACACGCGACTCGGGAAGGATCATGGCCCTTATCTGTATCATCTCGATATCGTGAATTGTCCGACCCGCGCTATGACGGGCCATAATTTTTCCGGAAACAACTTTGACTGGAAACATGCGCCGAAAGAGTACGGCGCTATTCATTTTCATGATGATGATGTCGATGATGCGCGGTGGGACGTCGATTTTGAATGGAATGTGCCGGAAGGTACCAGTAGTAAATTCTACGCGGCAAAATTAACCACCGATGATGGTGATGAGGAGTATGTAACGTTCTGGGTAGTGCCGGAGGTTGGTAAGGAGCAGTCAAAGATTGCCTTCATGGTTCCGACGATCAGTTACATGGCTTACGCGAATGAACATCTAGCTAATAATGCGGGTGGCGCAGAGTTGTTAGTCTATCGTGTGCCGATTATGCAGGATCAAAACATGTTCTTAAGTGAGCATCGAGAGTACGGCGGCTCAATTTATGACACGCATACTGATGGTAGTGGACTATGTTTATCCTCACGGTTACGCCCAATTCTGAGCATTCGACCGAAGTATGATCACTTCCTAATGCAAGCGCCTTGGCAGTACCCAGCAGATCTTCATTTGATTTACTGGTTAGAGGAGATGGGTTATGAGTACGACTGCATCATGGACGAGGACACTAACTATGATGGTCTTGCACGGCTCGAGAACTACAATGTCGTTATCACCGGCTCTCACCCGGAACACAATAGTGGCCCACAGTTAGATGCCTTGCACAATTACACCCAACAAGGGGGCCGGCTCATGTATATGGGTGCGGACGCGTGGTACTGGATCCATTCATATCATCCGGCATATGAAGATTTAGGGCGCGGCGTCATCACGGAGATGCGTCGATGCGAGTCGGGTATTCGAACTTGGCGTGCAGATCCTGGAGAGTATTACCACCAGGGTACCGGAGAGCTTGGCGGTATGTGGCGCTATCGCGGACGGTATCTCCATTCTGTCGCGGGAACCGGTATGTCCTCGGAAGGATTTGATATTTCTTCCTACTATTCGCGAACTTATGAGAGTAAAGATCCGCGTATCTCTTGGGCGTTTGATGGCATCGACTACGATGAGAAGATCGGTAATTTTGGTCTTGTCGGCGGCGGTGCTGCGGGCACAGAACTTGATATCGTAGACACAATGCTAGGGTCTCCGCCTCATACACTAGTGGGCGCTACATCCGCAGGACGCCATACCGAAGCCTATCTGCTGGTAATGGAAGACTATGGCTTTAGTCAGCAGGGCATTGACGGAACACAGCATCCTCGGGTTAGGTCTGATATTGCGTTCCATGAGACTCCAAATGGGGGTGGCTGCTTTGCTTTCAGTTCGATCGCTTTTTGCGGATCTCTTCCGTGGAATAACTGTAAGAACAACATCTCAACCTTGGTTGGAAATGTGCTTGATCGGTTCATGAAGGATGGTCCACTACCAGATGCTCCCAAAGAGGCATACATCCATCGTGGGCGTGCCGACCATGATCCTGTGATGAACAAAAAGAGCAAGTGAGGGCTCTAAGAAACTTAAAGCGCAGGTGATTTACTTTTAAAAGTTCAACAGTAGTACAGGTATAGACCGTAAAGCGCCATTGGCATTTGAAATGCTAATGGCGCTGGTCGTACCAAAGTTGATTTAAAGTCGGGTAGTGCACTATGGTATTCCACCCAGATATGGGCTATGTTGATTATGGTATCGATCTAACTGACGTAGATCTGTATAAGACCTCAGTTCGGCCGTTCGGCCAAGCGTCAATTCTGCCGCCGTTCTCATATCAATCGAAGATTTTTAGCGATCTAGAGGATGAGAAACTTTGGACCCGCAGCTGGATTGCAATCGGGTCTACATTTGATATTCCTAATACCGCTGATCTCCTTCCTTACACTGTGGGGCATCACGGCGTCCACGTGCAAAGAGCGCCAGATGGCGGCCTGACTGGCCGATTTAACAAAGCTCAACATGGCGGCTGTCGTTCGGTGCCTTTGCAGTGTCAAACAGGAAAAAAAACCAAGTGCTCATTCACATCCTGCGGGTATAGCCTCGATAGCAATCCAATTCGTGCAGAGGAGATTGGCGAAAACACCCCAACGATGCATCAATATTTAGGGCTAATTCCTGAGAGATTATTGCCTGTGAGAGTCGAGACTTGGAATTCTTTCGTCTTTATTAATCTAGAGGATGGTAGTGCAGATCTTTCTGATTTAATACCCACTTTACCTGGTGGTACTAACTCAATATTGGAAGATAGTTTTATATTACAGAGCAGTGAGCGGTTTCGATGGAAGTCAAATTGGAAATTAGCAGGCCGTGCGTTTCTTGAAAGCCAGGAATCTTCCGAGAATCTTTTGCGCTCACATTGCCCGGGCGTACCGAATGGCTTTCTGACAACAGACTGTCCGGCTGAGGAGATAGGGATTAAGTCAATAGATAAACTGGATGGCGTACGAATTTTCTGGCTGTTTCCTAATCTGCTGCTCACCATTCATGCATCTTTTATTTTTTCAGTAGTCATCCAGCCCGTTGCCATGGGTGAATGTTTATTGCGTACAGCGTTGTTTACAAAAAGAAAGACAGGGTCTTCCGGAGATCAATTTGGGGCGCTTCCAGACTTAAGTCATTACGTTGAATCGGCTTCAGTACGTGCAGAGACGATGCAAAAACACGCAGATAAATTGACGGCCCCAGGAGCACCAGAAGTCACGAATGAGATGATTCCAATAGAAAATTGTAAGGCGGGTTACGATTTTCACCAGTTTCTTGTGAATCTTCTGGAGGTCAAACACGATTACCACTGGAATGCGCCGCTATTTAGTCCGCGCGTTACGCGCTAGGGTTTCAGTGCTTTTTATACTTAATAGGCCAGGATTATGGAAGAAGATAAGAAAAGCGATTTGTCGGTAGCACGGAAAGCTTACAGTGAGGGCGATTTCGAGCGCGCGCGCGAGATCTGGGAGTCTCAGGCAAAACAAGGAAATGCTGAAGCTCAAGCATGGTTAGGCTCGCTATATGCGAACGGCGACGGTGTGGACGTGGATGACGCAATTGCGTTGACGTGGTATGAAAAAGCAGCAGAGCAAGATTATCCTATGGCGCAAGCGAACATAGGGGCAATGTACTATATGGGGCAGGGCACGGAAGTAGACTTGGGGAAAGCAGTGTATTGGTTGTCAGCTGCGGCCGATAATGGTGATGTAAATGGCTTATTCAATCTGGCTGTCTTGTACACCAAGGGCGATGGAGTTGACGAAGATCTGGAATTGGCCGCAAGTTCGTATCAGAAAGCCGCGGAACAGGGCCACTACCCCTCCCAGTCAAGATTGGGGTATATGTATGCTCATGGGCAAGGTGTGAAAAAAGATCGTGTCCAGGCCTATTTGTGGTTAACGCTCGCGGCGCAACACGGTATTGGTACTGCCCTTACTGCGTTGGAGTCGGTAGTGAAAAGCATGTCATCGGAAGAAAAATCAATGGGCGCAAGCCTTTTTGAACAATGGCGGAATAAAACAGGGGCGGACAATATCCAAGTAGCACTCCACCCCTCTCCTTCATAACTAACCTTTTCCGTTAAGTTAGTCTGCACTCTATTTTGCTTGCAACTATGGTCTACAGCGTCCAACAAATTAAATACGAGATTCTCGCGTATATAAAAGAGTTTGGGGGCGACTTTCGGGATTGGTATATCGGTATAGCGGCAGATCCAAGAAAAACGTTGTTCGAACACCATAGCGTTCATAAAGACGACGATATTTGGCTGTACAAGCAAGCATTAACGTTTGCGGCTTGCAGGACAGTTCAAACGTACTTTTTGGCTATATTAAAGGTAGACGGACTGCTGGTCACGGACGGTACCGAGGATACTGACTGTGTATATCTGTATAAGAAGAGCGATCGTACGATTCCATAACAGTTAGAGCGTATGACCGGCGCTGGCGTGTAGTGGGGCTCTCTTGCCGGGTGCAATGTGCGTGCTAGTAATTGGTAATCGTAGCTTCGAATAATTCGCGGAACGTTTCGAAGTCTCAGCGTTAGTCAACCCAGATCACAAACATTTCACTAGTTGAGTAAGTTTCTAAATAGTTCTTACTCTTTTCCGGCATCTTGACCGAAACTCCATTCCTTAATTAAAACGGGCAAGTTTTATGAGAATTCTTAGTGCTCGGACACGAAAGTAATTGCCAAGGAAAAACTTATGTGACGGGATAAACATCGAATGCTATGCCTATTCGTTCAGCATCGAACTGATAAGGGATGGTCTCATGAAATAAATATGAGGGAAAGCTTACAGCCATACCTTCCTCGGGTTTCCTTACAGTTAAGTCGGGGGTGTAGTGCTCGGGCAGTTTGTAGTCAGGATTCCTAAATTGGAGCCAGCCTGCATGCTCTTTTAAGGATTCGGTAACTGCAGAGGGCACCCTGACATAATATACGCCGCTAAGCCACGCTGATTCGTGAATGTGTGGTGGATGCCATCCTTTGGTTTGCAGTATCGACGCAATTAAGGTCAGCCGATAACGACCAGGGGTTCTGCCCAGAAAGGGGTGATCAGGGACCCGATTGATATTGTGGATTCGTGAATCTATCACTCCACGTAATGCCTGCTCAAAAAGCGTTATTACTTTAGAGGGTTGGGCCAACAGGTCTTTAGTTACAGCGCCACCATGGGTAACTCTATCCAAGGGCTCCCATGTGAGTGTTGGGTGGACACGAATTTCATGCTCTAAGTCTTCATTAAATACCCCTAAAGACTTGTATCCAGTTGGAGCCGCCAACTGCATCTTTTGAATCATGTCCTCAAAATCATATAGTTCATGCCACTGGTCTTTCTGATTGAGTTGCGAAAGCGCAATCGCTTTATACGCAATTGCATTTTGGCAATATCGATCAATCGCTAGACATTGGTTTGCAGTTTTTAAAGCAGCATCGGGTTTATTTTGTGCTAAGAATACCGCCGCTAGGCTATAAGCCGATTCGCTACTATGAGGATGGTATCGCAACGAATTTTCATAAGCGTTAACTGCCTCTGATAGTCGGTCAAGTCTTCTTAGAGCGTTACCTAGATTAAAGTGCGCATTCGGATAATCCGGCCTCAACCTGATAGCCTTGCTGAAACAATCATATGCAGACCCATAATCCCGTTGCTCGAGGTGGACAATACCCAGGCTGTTATGTGCCTCGGCATAGGTGGGAGCAAGTTTTAGGGATCTATTAATCAGCTTAGATGCTTCAGAATATGATCCAAGCTGGTACTTTGTGACACCAGCGAAGTGAAGTGAGGTCGGTTCGTTGGGATAGGCCTTAACAATTCCAGTCAATAATTCATCGGCTTGGACTATGTTTCCATTTTGAAGTCTACGCATTGCTTCTCCAATTAACTCTTCAAAAGCCAATGGAGGAAGCGCGCTATTTTTCTTGCGTTGCTCTTTTTCAATTCGGCGACGTTGTGCGCGATTCATAGGAAATACTTTCTAAGCAACGGACATCAAGTGTAACAAGACTTAGCCGAAACAGTGCAACAACTAAATTCCCGTTCAAACGATCGCAATTTCTCAAAACGCGGAAGGCCCAGAATCTCATCCTCATAGAAACTGCGACAATCGTCAAAGTCTTCGCACTCGAGGCCCGCAAGCACTGAAATGCTTGGAAAGGTGTGTTGTGCCTCCTTAATCACTCGGTGGTAGTCATCGAGCTCACTCATATCCATCCGGTGCGAGTTAAACCGGTCTCCCAGGCAGTGGGGTATAGTCAGAAATACCGTAGGTATCGACGCCCGTTTTCGAAGCATGCCTTACATATTCGACAGCGTCTCCCGATGCGTGTTTACAACGGTAGGTGTGGGAGTGCAGGTTTCGTCTGTATGGAGTTTGGGTAGTCATGTTCGGTTCGGTTTTATCACCGACACCATATCAGCCCTATGTTACATTTTGAGTTCAAAAGTGAAGGAACATTCCATGTTGGAATCATCGTTTTTCCGGTGGCTTTTGACGGCGATTTGATGAGACGAAAAACCATGACCTATCAATTGTTCTATTCAGACCGCAGTGCTGCGCAAGGCGTTCGGCTGATCTTGGAGGAGCTTGAACAGGACTATGAACTGATCGAAACTGACATTAAGTCTCAAGGGCCGCGCCCTGCCGAGCTGCTCGCCGTGAACCCCAATGGATTGGTACCAGTTCTCATTTATGAAGAAGGTCCGATCTATGAGTGTGGCGCGATTGCCATCTTTTTGTGTGATCGGCATTCCGAATATGGGCTCGCACCAGGAGTAGGCGACCGCTATCGTGGCCTGTTTCTGCAATGGCTCTTTTTCTTTTCGAGCTCATTGCAAAATGCTTTTTCGATGACCTATCGCGCTAATCGGTTTTCGGCTCTTGACTCGGGATACCCGGGTATTGAACAACAGGGCCGCAAAAGATTGATGTCCCTGTGGCAGATAGTCGATGATTCGATTGGCGAGAAGCCGTGGATGTTGGGTGAATCCTTCTCCGCGGTGGATATCTATCTCTTTATGCTGAGCACCTGGCTTTCAGGCGAATACGGGCATCCTGATCTAGCAAAATTCAGCAATGTTGAAAGAATTGCGGACAAAGTGAAACAACGTCCATCAGTCGCTAAGGTCTATCCGACAATTATTGGAGCAACATGACTATGAAAGACCCGGCGAGTGAGATCCGCTGCGATAATGACCTGAAGCTGTACGAGACATTGCTGAGCCATCCGGAAGTGCGTCGGGTGCGCGAGACCGTGGAACAGCAGGAAGAAAATCGTAAAGGCCCAGGTGTGCGCCGACATCTGCTGAGCACCTCGGTTCGTCTGAGTCGTTCCATGTCGGGTGCGCTGCACGCTATGGCAGACCGTTGCCAGGAGCGTCTTGGTATTGAAAGCAGGCTTGAGCTTTATGCGTATCCGGCGCCTCAGTTCAATGCTGCCTGTTTCAAGCCTGAAGATGGCTGCGTATACATCATGTTTTCATCGTCTCTGCTGGAAGCTTTTTCCGAGCAGGAGTTGCTTTTCGTCATGGGTCATGAACTCGGTCATCATGTCTACCACCATCACGAAATTCCGATCGGCTATATCCTCCGAGGCAAGACCCGCCCGCCGGCCTCTTTGGCGCTGGATCTTTTTGCCTGGTCACGCTATGCCGAGGTTTCTGCGGATCGCGCGGGGGCGTATTGTGCCGAAGATCTTCCAAGCGTGGCGCGGGCGCTGTTTAAGCTCGCCTCAGGATTGCGTGATGATTCGATCGTCAAGTTTGATCTCGAAGAATTTTTGCGCCAGGTTGACGACATGCTGGCCCTGGGTGAGCAGCCCGGCCAGGGTGCACCAATGCAGGACTGGTTTCTGACGCATCCTTTTAGCCCGCTTCGGGTGAAAGCGCTGACCCTCTTTGACCGATCTGGACTGATGCGCTCCGGCGGCATCGACAAGCATGACCTTGAGGATCAGGTGCGAACCGTGATGGGCCTGATGGAGCCGGATTATCTGAAAGGAAAAACGGAGGCAGCGCGCGCGATGCGCAATCTTTTCATCGCGGGCGCTATTGGAGTCGCAGATGCTGCCGGGGGGGTCTCCGATAAGGAACGGCAGATGCTGGAAGAGTTCTTCGAGGAAGAATTTGCGCTGGAAAGTCTTGACCCTGAACGTCTTCGCGAACTGCTGCCAAAACGCATAGAGGCGGCCCACGAAAAGGCAAGCCTGTCTCAGCGTATGCAGGTAGTCAGGGATCTATGCCTGATAGCGGGCGTCGAACAACCTGTCGCGCAAGCCGAAAGCAAACTCCTGGAGAAGATTGCCCAGGGGTTGGAAATGCCCACGGGCTTCGTCAATCAGTGTCTGGAAGCTTCGGCAGAGTTGGATTGATGTTGTTGTCTATCTGTATGGCGCCGGAAGGGCATTGATCCACTATCGCTTCGGCGCGCTGACTAGGTAGAACGGGCTCGCCGACTATCGTTGCGGTCCCGGTATCGTCGTCTACCCGAAATAAGTCAGGCTCAAGCAACTCGCACTGGCCGACGCCGACGCAGCGGTTCATATCCAGGCCTAGGCGTGTCCAGCCAGTCATACGACCTCCATCTCAACCGACAGGATGCCATGAATGAAGTTAGAGGCAACTCGGGTAGGGGCGCTTATTTGGCGCAGGGCCATTTTGCGGTTCAACATTTCCTCTAGGAGGATTCGGATCTCCATACGCGCGAGAAACGCGCCGAGACAAAAATGCGGTCCCCCACCCCCAAAAGAGAAGTGGGAATTTGTCTCGCGGCTGACAACAAAGTCAAACGGTTGGTCATAAACCGCAGGATCACGATTGGCTGCTGAATACCACATGACCACTTTGTCTCCCTGAGAGACAGGAGTTCCTGACAACTCGGTATCAGCAGTAGCGGTGCGGCGCATATGCAGGACAGGTGTTGCCCAGCGAAGGAGTTCCTCCACGGCGGGCGCTCCGATCTCTCCATCGATCTCGAGACGTTTCCACTGGTCGGGAAATTCGGCGAAGGCCATGGCTCCGTGAGCGATGGCGGTGCGCGTGGTTTCGTTTCCCGCAAACACCAATACATGAAATAGGTTGCGGTACTCTGCTGCCGACAGCCTGTTGCCGTCTTCTTCCGCCATAACCAGCTGTGTCACAACATCCTCTTGCGGGTCTGACTTGCGTTTGAGTCCGAGTTGTTCTCCATATTCAAAGAGCGCATGACTGGCGGGCGACCTGAAAGGCAGAAGGCGCAGGTCCGTCGTGTTCCCGAAAGCGTCCGGCGCAAGCGTAGGTTTATCTGTTGTGCCCTCGACGAGATAGTTGGATAACTCAACCAGATAATCAGCGTCACTGACGGGAACGCCAAGAATGGAAAGAATGACGCGTATGGGCAACGGCGCTGCTACCTTGTTCACCCAATCCCCCCCACCTTCGCGCTGAAAGTCATCCAACAGTTCGCAGGCAATCTCGCGGGTAACGTTCTCCCACAGGTTGATGTTGCGGGGCGTGAATACTTTACTTACGAGCCGGCGGATGCGGGTGTGATCAGGAGCATCGGTATCGATGATCGAGCGCCGCGCCTCGAGGGCATCTGCCTCGAGGTCCCACAGATTGGTGTGTCCGACAGCCGACGAAAAAAGTTTTGGCTGTTTGGAAACGGCTTTGACATCGCTGTGTCGGCTGACCACCCAGAAACCCCCATCCTGGTACGGGTGCCACAATAGCCCCGGATGAGCCATGATTTCACTGAATTGGCGGTGCGGAATCCCCTCCAGATAGATTGCGGGGCTTACGATATCGGGCGATGTCGCGGCAGAAGTCATTTTCCTTTAACTGTGCTCCATCAGTCGCTGTCGTTCCCAATCGCTTACCGCATCAGGATCGGGATTATGTTCAGCGGCATGGGTTACTTCGTGGGCAGCAATGGAGGCATAGCTTTTTGAAAAGGTGTCGCCCAGCAATTGCGATAGTTTAGATCCCTCAAACGACGCCAGAGTTGTTGCGAGGTCGGCGGGCAGGGGAGTAGCGTCACCGGGATTGGTATACGTATCCCCGATGCTCATCTCTTCGGGGGATAGTGACTGGTCAATGCCATCTGCTCCGGCAGCCAGGATACCGGCAATGACGAGATGAGGATGGGCGTCGGCACCGGCTGAACGATACTCGATCCGGTTGGCGGCGGAACCCGCTTCACATATGCAACGCGCCAGAACGGTTCTATTGTCCAGACCCCAGTTCACATGGGTAGGGGCAAAGGTATAGGGACGGATCCGCCTTGGCCCATTACTCGTCGGTGCGCCGAGAAAGGTCATCGCAAGGGCGTGCTCCATCAACCCTGCAAGCCAACCCGCCATCAGGCCAGCGGGGGCACCGTCACAGGATGAGAATACATTCTCGTCGTCACGTGAAAGCGAGGTGTGCACATGCATCCCGGAGCCAGATGCCTCGGCCCAGGGTTTAGGCATGAAAGTTGCCCGCAGATCATGTTGAACTGCTATCTGCTTGACAATGGACTTGAATAAGACAGTGTTGTCAGCAGTACGCATTGCGTCGGCAGGGCCGGTGTTGATCTCAATTTGTCCGGGACCGTACTCGTAATTTGACGATTCCACCTCGATACCTGCGCCCGCCAGCGCCTCACGCATTGCATATAAAACCGGTTCAAGATCGACACGGTCAGTAAGGGAGCTGTACTGGATATGATCTTGCACCGGCTGCCAGTCCGGAGTCGTCAAATAGAATTCCATTTCGGTCGCAACAACCGGATTCAGTTCCTGATGGTTGAGTTTTGCAATCTGCTGGGCAAGCACGTTACGTGGTGCCAGTGGGTGCGGTTCTCCATTCTCGTTATCCACCGAGGCGAATACCATGGCGTAGCCGGGACGGTGATGCAGGATGCGTCCGCTACTGATCTCTGGTACCAGTGTGCAGTCGAGATAGCCGGTGTCCATGTTGACGAACTCGTTGTCAGGAAGATCG